>JAEEGK010006566.1_pt1 | contig 27961 bp, 22 predicted proteins | sample 8958771 | NCBI WGS metagenome assembly JAEEGK01 (sample SAMN16246547, study PRJNA631951) | gut metagenome | biome: gut microbiome; feature: rumen; material: SC-attached | host: Bos | place: Iran: Karaj | collected 2018-10 | reverse complement strand
CACCATACTCGAATATGCCATCGACTGGGCCATGCAAGCCGGCAAACTGCAGATGGAGAAGTTCCGCAGCCGCCATCTTGGCATCGAGACAAAGAGTTCGATGCACGACGTGGTAACCGATGTCGACAAGGCGTGCGAGAAGCTTCTCATCGAACGCATCACCTCCACCTATCCCAATCATAGCATCTTAGGCGAAGAGACCGGCATGCATCAGAAACCCAACAGCGAATGGGAATGGGTGGTCGACCCGCTCGACGGCACCAACAACTATTCGCAAGGCCTGCCCATCTTCTGCGTCAGCATCGGCGTGAAGTACAAGGGCGAAACCTTGGTAGGTGTGGTCTATGCTCCCAAAATGGACGACCTCTTCACTGCCGTTCGTGGCGAAGGTGCCCAATGGAATGGACGTCGCATCCATGTGAGCCGCAAGACCGAACTCGACCAGTGTATCCTCGCCACCGGATTCCCCTACGACAAGGGCACTGTGGGCAGCGACAAGAACAATCTCGACAACCTCTGCCGCATGTTGCCCCAATTGCGTGGTTTGCGCCGAATGGGCGCTGCTGCCTACGACCTCTGTTGTGTGGCTGCCGGTATGCTCGACGGCTATTGGGAACTCAACATCAAGCCGTGGGATTGCTGCGCCGGGCAACTCATCATCGAAGAGGCAGGCGGTGTGGTTCGAAGCATTCGCGAAGACCGCAATGTCTCGATTGCAGCAGGCAACGAAGCGCTCGTCGGCCTGATTTTGCAGAACGTTAAGTAAATTCAGTTATACATTTTAAATAATATATGGAAAAGAAACCCATCGTCTTGAGTGGCATCCGCGCCACCGGGCACCTGCACCTCGGAAACTACTATGGTGCCCTTCGCAACTTTGTCGAAATGCAGAACGACTACGATTGTCGTTATTTCATAGCCGATTATCACTCTCTGACCACCGCTCCCGACCCGACGGCCCTCAACGCCAACATCCGCAGCATCCTTGCCGAATACCTCGCTGCTGGTATGGATCCCGAGAAGTGCATGGTCTATGTGCAGAGTGACGTTCCCGAAACCTGCGAATTCTACACCCTGCTCAATATGCATGCCTATCTGGGCGAACTCGAGAAGACAGTCGCCTTCAAGGACAAGGCTCGCAAGAACCCCAACAACGTCAATGCCGGCCTCCTCACCTACCCCGTGCTCATGGCAGCCGACATCCTACAGCACAAGGCACACTACGTTCCCGTAGGCAAGGACCAGTTGCAGCACCTCGAGATGGCTCGCAACTTCGCCGTGCGCTTCAACCATTACTACAAGGTGGATTTCCTCGTCGAGCCACATCCCTACGAGGCAAAGGGCGAACCCATCAAGATCCCCGGCCTCGACGGCAGCGGCAAGATGGGCAAGAGCGAAGGCAACTGCATCTACATCAACGACGACGACAAGACCGTCATCAAGAAGTTCAAGAAGGCAGTCACCGACATGACGCCCACCGAGCCCAACTCGGAGATGAACGAGCCCATCAAGAACCTCTTCTATTTCCTCAAGCTCACCAGCACCCAGGAGATCTACGACCAGTACCTCGCTGCCTGGAACGACTGCTCGATTCGCTATGGCGACCTCAAGATGCAGATTGCCGAAGACGTGCTCAAGGTGACGCGCCCCATCCGCGAACGCTACGAGGAGCTCTATGCCGACACCAACTACCTCAACAAGGTACGCCGCATGGGTGCCGAAAAGGTTCGCCCCATCGTGCATGAGATCACTTCCCAGATGCGCGAAATCATGGGCATCCGCATGTTCTAAACAACATTTCGAACCTCTCAAACCTTTCGAACCCTTCTTAACCCCTCCTATGCACATCCGACAGAAACTCTTCTTCCTGAACCACAGTTATAACACGGCATTCTTCTTCAGCCTGCTGTGCTATACGCTGTCGATGTGCTTCGTCAGCGTACGTGTTGCGAGCCAGGAGGTCCACGGCTTCTTCCTGCTCTTGTTCGGCTGGATGTCATTCGGTCTGAATGGGCTTTTCCTCTGCTGGCTTTCCAACATCCTCTATGTCGTCAGCGCTTGCGTCGTCATCCGCAAGGCGAAAAGCCTCTTCTGGCTCTCCCTGCCGATGCCCATCCTTGGAGTTCTGCTGCCATTCTATCAGACGGTTCCCGACCTCGAGACAGGTCACGATGTGGCATTCTCCACATCGACGGGCTACTGGCTATGGTATGCGGCGCTCCTCCTGATGACGCTTGCCTGCATCCTTCTTCGTGTTCGAAATGCACGAAAGGAGCCCGAATACTCACGCCGATTCGGAGCATAACCCCGAAAGGCAAGGACATAACCCCGACGGACAAGGGCATAACCCGAAGCCAGGGCCATAGCCCGAAGCCAAGGTCATACAAAATAAAAAAACGACCAGAGCAGCAAATGATTGCCCTCTGGCCGTTTTCTTTTTTACCTAACTGTATTGCTTACTTCGCAGCCTGGAAATAAGGAGTATTATAGGTCAAGCGGATGCCATTCTCGGTGCGCGAAAGGAGCAGCGTGGTGCCGTCGTCGTCAACCTCATAGAGATAACCAGCCTCGGTGTTCGAAACCAGGTGGTAGATGATGTTGAGGAGCTGTGCATTCTCAACGAAAGCGTTGGCGCTTGCATTGGGGACATCGACGAAGAGCTGAGCTACGTGATTCTTTTCGGTGACATCGGTAAGATTGAACGACAGATTGATCTTGGTGCCCTGGCAAAGACCAGTGAGGACATTGGGATTCTCTACGGTGGCTACGTAGTTCTTCTTGGAGATAGCACGGGTGATATCACCAACGGTACCATTGAGATCGATGCCATCAAACTTGAAGGCATAAGCATTGATGCAGGCCACGAAAGCGAGCAAGAGAAGGGTAAGTTTTTTCATAATTAGTAATATTTTTGAGTATTGTGTGGTCAAAATCGGGTGCAAAGATAAGGAAACTTTATCAACTTTTCCAAATAAAAAATCAAATTGCTAAAAATTACTTTCTCTGCATCACAAAATTGTAGGGCGCAGGTTGCAAATTGAAAGCATTTTTGGAACGAATACGTCCATAAGAGCCCAATTAATAGATGCGCTGGCGCAATTCCTGCACACGCTCGTCGGTGATGTAGTCGTCAAACTCGGTGCGCTTGTCGATGATGCCCTTGGGACCAAGCTCGATCACGCGGTTGCACACGGTCTGGATGAACTCGTGGTCGTGGCTCGACATGAGGATCACTCCGCGGAAGGTCTGCAGGTTGTTGTTGAATGCCTGGATCGACTCGAGGTCGAGGTGGTTGGTCGGTGAGTCGAGGATCAGCGTATTGGCATTCTTCATCATCATGCGTGCAATCATGCAGCGAATCTTCTCACCACCCGAAAGCACGCTGGCCTTCTTCAGTACCTCCTCTTCGCGGAAGAGCATACGTCCGAGGAAGCCCTTGATGTAGATTTCCGAAGTGTCGTTCGAGAACTGGCTGAGCCAATCCACCATATTGAGGTCGGTGTTGAAGAACGAACTGTTGTCGAGTGGCAGATAGGCTGTGGTGATGGTCTGTCCCCAGTTGTAGGTGCCCTCGTGGTCCTCGTCGAGGCCATTGATGATCTCGAACAGGGCGGTCATTGCACGTGGGTCGTGCGAAAGGAAGGCCACCTTGTCGCCCGGCTCGATCTGGAAGTTGACGTCCTCGAAGAGCTTGGTGCCCTCCACTGTCTTGCCCAGGCCGTGTACCTCGAGCACCTTGTTGCCCACCTCGCGTTCGGGGGTGAAGATGATGCCCGGATAGCGGCGTGTCGATGGCTGGATCTCCTCGATGTTGAGTTTCTCGAGCATCTTCTTGCGGCTGGTGGTCTGCTTCGACTTGGCAACGTTGGCCGAGAAGCGGCGGATGAACTCCAGGAGCTCCTTCTTCTTCTCTTCGGCCTTCTTGTTGGCCATCTGCTGCTGCTTCAGGGCGAGTTGCGACGACTCGTACCAGAAGCTGTAGTTGCCCGCAAAGAGCGTACACTTCTTGAAGTCGATATCCACGGTGTGGGTGCACACCGAGTCGAGGAAGTGGCGGTCGTGGCTCACCACAAGCACCGTGTGCTCAAAGCCCTGCAGGTAGTTCTCGAGCCACATCACGGTGTCGAGGTCAAGGTCGTTGGTGGGCTCGTCGAGCAGCAGGTTGTCGGGGTTGCCGAACAGCGCCTTTGCCAGCATCACGCGCACCTTCTGCTTTGCCGAAATGTCGCTCATCATCATGTAGTGGAGTTCCTCCTTGATGCCAAGGCCCGAAAGCAGGGCTGCAGCATCCGACTCGGCATTCCATCCGTCCATCTCGGCAAACTTCTCTTCGAGTTCGGCGGCACGCATGCCGTCCTCCTCGGTCATCTCGGGTTTCTCGTAGATGGCATTCTTCTCCTCCATGATGTCGTAGAGCACGGTGTTGCCGCGCAGCACGGTGTCGAGCACCGTGTACTGGTCATACTTGTTGTGATCCTGCTCCAGCACGCTCAGGCGCTCGCCGGGTCCCATCTCGTAGGAGCCGCGTGTCGGGTCGAGTTCGCCGCTCAAGACACGCAGGAAGGTTGATTTGCCGGCACCATTGGCACCGATGATTCCGTAGCAATTGCCCGGTGTGAACTTCAGATTGACGTCCTGGAAGAGGATTCTCTTTCCAAACTGTACTTGTAGATTGTTAACTGTAATCACGTTTATTCTGTTTATTTGTTGATTTCTTGATTATCTCGGAGTATTCGGAGTACTCTGAGTACTCTGAGTATTCTGAGTTATCGGAGGACTCTGAGTATTCCGATAACCCCTAGAACCGGACTCCTAAGCTCACATTGAGCATGCGTCCGGTTAGGTAGTTGGGCACCGCATAGGTCGGATTGCCTCGTGTCGAGCCATCGTTGCCGATCACCGTCACCCAGTAGTACGAATTGGTGTTGTCGATGTCCATCAGGTTGAAGATGTCCACGCCCACCGTTATTTCCTTCACGTGGCTCCAGAAGCCGCGGTTCATGAACTGGTAGTGCTTGGCGTCCCACACGTGGCTGGCGCCCAGATCGATGCGCTTGTAGGCGGGTGTTCGGAAGATGCCTGCCTTCCTCCCTCCCTGGGGGCTGAAGAACGGCAAACCGTCGTTGAAGACGCCGCGCAGGAAGACGCGCCAGGCATCGTGCCCAGGATAGTAGTCGCTGAAGAAAAGGCCGATGCCGTAGCGCTGCTCCGTGGGGCGTGCGGTCTTGAGGCCGTCGTAGGTCTCCTTGCTGTTCATCAGCGAAAGGCTGAGCCACGAATCCGTGCCATCGACAAACTCGCCGAAGATCTTCGCGTCGATACCTGCCACATAGGCCGAACCCTTGTTCTCGCCGGCATAGCGTATCTGCACATTATCCACCATGTAGGGGATGTAGTTCGAGATGCCCTTGTAGTAGCCCTCGACGGTGAACTTGAACGGGCGCTCGTAGGCCTTGAACGTGTGGTCCCAGCCCAGGATGACCTGCCACGAACGCTGCGAACGTATGTCCTTGTTCATCTCCACCATCTGGTTGCCGTCCTCGTCGGTGTAGCTCAGGCGATACTCCTTGTAGAAGGGCGACTGGTAGTAGAGGCCGGCTGCGATGCGTGCCTGCTTGTTGCGGTCGTTGCCGAACGTGTAGCGAAGCGAAGCGCGTGGCGACACGAGCAGTTCCTCGTTGAAGGTCCAGTAGCTCAGGCGCACGCCACCCTGCAGCAGGAAACGTCCGTCCCAGGCATCCCATCCGTAGGTGTCCTGCACGAAGGCCGAAAGACGTGTCGTGGTGCCCTTGTAGGCCGAATGCAGGTTCTCGACCACGCGGAGTTTGCCCGCATCGCGCGGCAGGCTGTAGCTCACCGAGTCGCGGCGTTCCCATTCGGCAATCTTGTCGTCGATCTTCTCGCTCTGCACCGTCATGCCGTAGGTGAGCCTGTTGCGGGCTATCTGCGTATTGCCCTTGAGCGAAAGTGCCATCACACGTGCCTGCAGATAGTTGCGCGCATGCTCCATGTAACGTCCCACGCCGAGGCCTGCCTGGCTCACCGAAGCCGCCTGGTCCATCCAGTATTCGCCCGAGATGTCGTAGGTCACCTCCTCGTCGGTCATGAAGGCCGAAGCCATCAGTTGCAGGCGTGTGTTCCGCAGTCCGTTGTAGCCCAAGGTCAGGGCGCCGAAGAACGTATCGAACTGGTCCTTCTCGTGTCCGTCGAAATAGACCTTGAAGCTGTGGGCCACCTCGTTGGTGCCGAAGGTCGTCTCGCGGCTTTCGGGCGTGAATCGGTAGTCGTTCACGGCGATGTTGCCCAGGAAACTGAGGTTCCACTTCTCGTCCTTGCCGAATGCCCAGGTCAGGAACGTCTGGTAGTCGAAGAAGATTGGGTCATATTCGCCCTGCGTGTCCAGCGAATTGAGTATCGTGGCATTGCGCTTGTAGCGAAGTCCGTGCAGTTGGGTGAAGTTCCCAAGTCGCTGGCCCAATGCAGCGCTGCCGCCTGTCAGGCTGATCATCGCCTCGGCATCCAATGCTTCGGGACGTCGGTAGGTGATGTCGAGCACCGAACTCATCTTGTCGCCATATTCGCTCGAAAAGCCTCCTGTCGAGAAATCGACGGCGCCCACCATGGCAGGGTTGATGAACGAAAGTCCTTCCTGCTGGCCGCTGGCGATGAGCTGGGGACGATAGACCTCGATGCCGTTCACATAGACCAGGTTTTCGTCGAACGACCCGCCGCGCACATTGTATTGCGACGAGAGTTCGTTGTTCATGTTCACACCTGCCTGTGTGCCTATCAGGTCCTCGATGGCGTTGCCGCTGGTCGAACGCATGTTGCGCACGTTCTCCACCTTGATGTGCTCCATGTTGCCCGGAGCCGTCTGTCGTCGGGTGGTCACTTCCACGTCACGCAGCACCGATTGATTGGGCTGCATCTGCACATTCAGTTGCAATCGGCGCGCGCCCCGTTCGTTGGGCTGCACCGCGCGGGTGTTCACCACCCTTTCCACGCGTTTGTAACCCAGCGAGGTGAAGATGACGCGCAAGGTGTCCGAGTCGGCCACCTGCAGCTCGTATTCGCCCTTGAAGTTGGTGAGCGTGCCGATGCTGCCGCGCAAGAGGCGCACATGAACGACGTCCATGGGCTGCCCCTGCTCGTTGGTCACCGTGCCATAGATTCGCACCTGAGCCCTCAGCCCAGGCATCGCCATCGTGGCAAGCACAACCAGACACATTATAATATATATATGTACGCGCATATATTATCAACCCATCGTCAGTAACGTCCCTTAATATCCCTAAGAATCCCTAAGCATCCCTTAGAATCCTTTAATTACATTAACGTACCACGACGCTTTTTATTATGTCATTCCCCAACTTTTCGTTCAAGGCGACACGTATCACCGAGCGCTGCATCATGATGTCGTGCTTCAGCGAAGGCGATTTGAGGGTCACGAACAACGTCCCCGACTGCAGATGTATGCGTTCGGTCTCCAGGGTGATGCGGTCTCCGAGCGCCTCCTGCCAAACTTCGGCAATGCGCGACTCGAACACATGGTTCTCGAGCTGCGTCACCTTCAGGTACTCCCGGATGATCTCACCGATCGATTGTTCGTTTTTCCTTTTCATTTATTATAATATCCTCCATTGCTCACCTCAAACAGCTTATAGTTCTCCGTGCATCGGTCGATGATGCGGTCGAGGTATTCGCGGTTGGTGTCGGTGATGAAAATCTGCCCGAACCTGTCGCTTGCCACCAGGCGGATGATCTGCTCCACACGGTCGCTGTCGAGTCGGTCGAAGATGTCGTCGAGCAAAAGGATGGGCGTGGTGTGCCCCATGCGCCTGAGGAAGTCGAACTGTGCCAGTTTCAGTCCCACCAGGAACGTCTTGTTCTGCCCTTGCGAACCCTGCTGCTTCATCTGGTAGTCACCGATTTGGAACACGAGGTCGTCCTTGTGGGCACCGCGCGTCGTGTAGCCCAGTGCCAGGTCGCGGCTGCGCACGGCATTGAGCAGCGGCATAAGGCTCTGCCCGCCTTCGAAGTGCGAAGTGTACCCTATCGACACGCGCTCGCGATCCATCGAGATCTGGCTGTAGAACTCCTGGAAGACCGGGGTGAAGTCATCGACAAACTGGCGTCGGGCAGCATAGATCATCCGCCCGTAGAAGTCCATCTGCTCCTCGCACGTCTGATAGAGCAAGGGGTCGGTGCAGGGCGGCTCCTGCTTCAGTAGGCTGTTGCGCTGCAGCAGCGCCTGGTTGTAGCGAATCAGCGCGTTCAGGTAAGGCTTGTTGAACTGGCTGATCACCATGTCCATGAACTTGCGCCTTTCCTCGCTGCCGCCCTGCAGCAGCACGCTGTCCGAAGGCGTGAGCAGCACGATGGGCAGCAGCCCGATGTGGTCGCTCAGTCGCTGGTATTCCTTGCCCGCACGCTTGAACGACTTTCGGGAGTGCAGCTTGTAGCCGCAGCGGATGTCCTCCGTCTCGCCATTGAGTTCGTATTGCCCGTTCAGCATGAAGAACTCCTCGCCGTGCGTCATCACCTGGCTGTCGGTCACGCCGTTGAACGACTTGCAGAACGACAGGTAATAGATGGCATCCAGCAGGTTGGTCTTGCCCATGCCGTTCTTCCCCACCAGGCAGTTCACGCCCGATGAGAAGTCGAGGTCAGCCTCGCGGATATTCTTGTAATTGACGATGCTAAGATGCTCCAGTTTCATATGTCGTTCGAAGGCAATTTTCGTCCTTAATGCCAAAAAACTTGTAAATTGACGTGGCAAAGATACGAAAATTTGGGGGAAAATACGAATTTTAAACATTTTTTTCGCAAAAAATATTGTTTATTCAAGTAAAATCGCTAAATTTGCGCCGCTAAATATGCAAATAATAATAAACAAAATATAGACATGGCAAAAAAAGAAATCAAAAAGGTCGAGGAAACAGCAATCGACCAGCCGCTCAGCAAGACCGAGCAGTTCCTTCAGGAGAAGGACAACCAGAAGAAGATCGTATATGGCTTCATTGCGCTCATCCTTATCGTAGCCGTCATCTTCGGCTGGCGTTGGATGTCGCAGCGTAACAACGAGAAGGCACAGAACGAGATCTGGAGTTCCGAGCTCCTTTTCGACCAGGGACAGTATGAGCAGGCTCTCGAAGGCTTCGAAGCTGTCATCGAGGAATTCGGTTCGACCCGCGCAGGCAACACCGCAAAGGCTTATGCCGGACTTTGCCAGAAGAACCTCGGCAACTATGAGGAGGCTATCAAATATCTGCAGGACTTCGACGGCAACGACAACGTGATCGCTCCCGCCATCCTCAGCGCTCTCGGCGACTGCTACGTCGATCAGGAGACTCCCAACTACACCAAGGCTGCCGAGACTTTCGAGCAGGCCGCCAAGGCTGCTAGCAACGCCCAGTACACTCCCCTTTTCCTTCGCAAGGCAGGTCTCGCCTACGAGGAGGCAGGCGACCTCAAGAATGCCCTCAAGGTTTATCAGAACATCAAGGACAATTGGGCCGAGACTTCCATCGCCCAGTCTATCGACAAATACATCGAACGAGTTAAGTAACTTTTCAATTACAATTCAATCATTGTTAATTGCTAACGGTTAATTATCATTGTTAATTGTTAATTATTAATTGTTAATTGAATTGTTAATTGTTAATTATTAATTGTTAATTAAAATGAGTGACCCTGTGGCGGCGGACTACACCGCGAACAGTACAGACGCCAGTATTGGTATAGTAGTATCTGAATGGCAACCTGAGATCAGTAATGCACTCCTCGAGCAGGCTTTGCAGAAACTCGAGCAGTGCGGAGTAATGAGGGAAGACATCTACGTCAGTCACGTGCCCGGAGCTATGGAGCTCCCGTTCGGCGCCCGACAGATGAACAATATGATGGAACCGAGTGCCGTGATTATGATCGGCAGCGTAGTGCGCGAGAACAATCCCCACTACGACATCATCTGTCAGACACTGAGCCGTAGCATCACCCACCTCAACCTCCACGGTGATATCCCGTTCATCTTCGGCGTGGTCACCACCGACACGCTCGACGATGCCCGCCGCCTCACACAGGAAGGTGTTGGCGCACAAAGCGCCCTCGCCGCACTCAAGATGGTGAATATGATGGCTTCGCTCGTCAATCAGTAAGCCGTCGACAGGAACACAACACACCCCGTTAGCGGAACGTCGCTTCCGCTAATATCTGCGAAATTAGCTCAGTTGGTAGAGCATTGGCTTCCCAAGCCGAGGGTCGCGGGTTCGAGTCCCGTATTTCGCTCCTATTAATCTGCTAAATATCAAGTCTTTGCGTGATGTTTGGCAGATTTTTTGTTATATATTGATTTGATAAAAATGCCCCAAAATGCCCGAAAAATGAACAAAAAAATGGTAAATGTTTTACAAATACCCTACAAAAATGGCAAAGATAAGTGTTGTATTTCGTGGCAGAATCCGGAAAGATGGTACTGCGCCAATCGAGTTGGTGATATACCATAAGCGGCAAAACGCGTATATTAACTTGGGCATAAACATATCTCCGGATCAATGGAATGGTTGCTATGACGAGTGGGTAAAGGACAAGAAGGCAAAGGCAATAAATCAAAGTATTGAATGCAGACTAGCGCAAGCTCAAGCTGACCTATCAAGGATGGAGAATATCCATTTGATGTCAGCTACCGAGATAAAGGATGCATTACTTCATATTGAACCCAAGAAGGAAAGCCACAAGTTGACGGACGAATTATCACTCTTTATGGACATCAAGACTGAAAGTACACGGAAGCTCTATGACAGAACACGTAGAGCAGTTGAACAGTTTGATGGAGATGTGGAGATTGGTGATGTAACACCAGACTGGCTTACAAGGTTCGAGAACTCACTTAAGTCAGAAGGTAACAAGCAAAACACAATTGCCATACACCTGCGTAATATCAGGGCTGTTGTGAAAAGAGCTATTGATGATGAAATCATTTTCAAGGATCCATTTCGTAAATTCAAGGTAAAGACCGAACCCACAGATGCTCAACCCATGACGCTTGAACAACTGAAACTTGTTTGGCATCACCCATTGGAGGAATGGCAGGAAGAATGGGTAGCCATGTTCAAACTGTGCTTTTACCTTATCGGCATCAATATGGTTGATTTATCAAGACTAACAAAAATAGAAAAAGATGGCTATATAAGATACAAGAGAGCAAAGACTGGGAGAGCATATTGCATCAAGGTCGAGCCTGAAGCCCTCGCCATTATCAATCAATACCGCGGTGAAGATCATCTGCTCGCCTGTTTTGATCGTTATGTTGACTACAAGCAAGTCAACAGGCACATGATGCATGCTGTAAAATCAATAGCTGCACCTGTGAAAGATAATCCTTCGATGAAGAGTCATGGTCGCAACCACGGTCCCAAGAAACGCAATATCAAGGAGTCACCATTGGCAGACGTTCAGCAATATTCTTCAAGACGCACCTGGGCAACCGTTGCCTATAACGACTGTGACATTAGTATGGACGTCATCAGCCTTTGCCTAGGACATAGCGATGGCATGGGCCTTTCGGTAACACAGAGATATGTAAAACCAAAGCAGAGCAAGATAGACGAGGCGAATAGAAAAGTTATTGATTATCTAATCAGTTTATAATACCACTAGTCAAGCGCAAACGATGCTTATCACTCTCCTGGACAAGGCGGTGAGAATCACTTGATAGAAAGAATGCTATGAGTGGATAGTGAAATCATAAGAAAACAATAAGGCCCATCCATTTCGGACGGGCCTTTTTTGTCATACGATTTATCGGAGTAAGTGTTGAGCTCAAGTAGATTGAGCAGTGAGCTTAAAAGACAGGTCAACCATAATACTTCTTGACAGTTCTTAGGAACATCTCCTTGACCGAGGAGATAGAACTTGAGACGGGAGAATTCTCATCGGATTCATCTATGCCAGCACCATCAGAGGGTCCGAACTCAAGCTCACCTTGGTGTACACATTCCGACCAAAGCAACCCTAGTAGAGACGGTGGAAGCTTGGAAATATCGTGAATATTGGGAAAATAGTAATAGACACGACGGGAGTAAAGTTAAAGCTCATCACTAAGAAGCTCGAGCTCATCCCCGTCAAGATCATGTACCCTATCGATAACATTGGAGCACAACTTAACCCACCTTTTCTCTATATGCCAGATAGGAGAGATGTCTGTTGCCTTCTCATCGGTGCCCTTGTAGTACTTACAATAATTAAGCAATTCTTCTTTTTTCACACGTTCCCATATTGAATACCCTAATCGGTATTATTAATTGCATTGTTCGTTCATTACTATGTCTATTTCCTGCATGATGCGTTCTGTCTGCTGGAGTACATAGATTATGCGCTGATAATGCTTCACATCATCAAAACTGAGTGTCATACCCTTACGGTCTTTTAGCCACTTCTGAGCGGGCTGATAGCCACCGATATAGAACTGCCAAGCAATTTCTGGAATACCTTCAAAGTATTGTTCGGCATTGATGTAGACTCTATTGTCCTGCCAACGATAACAATCCACCTGCATTGAGCCTGCTACGGGGAAAGAGGCACCGGTCTTTGAGGGGATGTCTTCCATCAAATGCAGCAGCCGGAGCTCTTTACCCTTTTCTGCCAAATCACGGAACTTTTCCCAGTCGGTGGGATAAGGGATCCGTGGAAAATCTATTTTCAGGAATTCCTTGTAGCGTTTGCGATAGCTTGGGTTGTGCAGTACAGCATAAATATAGTCGAAGAGATCCTGGGGGTAGAGTACACCATTATAATCGCTTGTTGATTCTATCCGTGTATTGTCATCATAGTAAGGAAGGACGCTTAGGCCTCTGGTTATCTTGTCATACAGATCCTTGTTGAAATTCACAATGCGCTCTTCTATACCCATATTTTCTAAATAAACGAAGAGAGGAAACACATTGGTGTTGTCCTTTGACGATAATAATGTCTTGTCTGTAATCCCAGATGTAACAAGAACCTTAAACAATCCGTCAACAGAACTATTAACTTTAATAAGGCAAAGAGATATATTATCCTTTCTCATATGCTTCATAATAGCTTCACGTGGTCTAACCACTTTACTTAAATCATAGTCTAACCACAACTTGTCGAAAGGACGATAATAGTATTCTACATTGGAATTCGTATTAAAGGGATGTAAAGACACAAGGTCTTTATCGTTTCCTGTTGTTACGCCCATGCTGTTTAGAGAAAACAGATCGTCAATTTTGAAGCCCTTATCATATTCTTCTTGTAAACTAAAGTCCTTAGGGACAAAGAAGTACATAGGAGATTTCGGGTTAAGTTCTGTATAACCTATATCGTTTAAGCATGTTTCGTCAAGGAAATCATATTTCTGCTTCCGTAATCCGTATAAATCCTTGTGATATACCTTTCCAAGTTCGGCTTTTCCTTTTTTGCCTGTCTTAACAAACAAGTTGATACTGACACCTTGCATGATATCGAAGACATTATCGTCCTTGCTCCCATCTGGGCACGTTTCTTTCTTCTTGCTGTTACCATGCAAGTCGATGGTGTAGATCTTATCGAAAGTCTTTAACAGGTTCCAACGCATTCCTCTGAACGTGGGATTATCGAGATAGCCATGAGGATTAATGAAGCCGATGACACCTTCACCTCTCTTTTCTATATAGTGCTGGGCCAAACGAATAAATTTCACATAGTCATCATTTAGCCATTTGGGATTACGCTCGTCTAAAGGCATTTTACCACCAGGCTCTTTCTTGTAATCCTCCATGAGTGACATGATCCACTTTCCTTTGTTCTGACTTTCTCCACTATAGGGTGGATTTCCTATGACAACCATCACAGGATAATCGCGTTTGATAATATTAGCTTCTGTGGCTTCTCGACTGAGCCATTGGGCAAAAAGTGTGCGAGGCTCGTTATTGCTTTCTTCGAGTGAGTTGGTCAGATAAACGTGCAAACGCTTTTCAGATTTGTGTTGATAACCGGTCTCACATAATAGCATGTCAAGTTTTAGGTGTGCAACGGCATAAGAGGCCATCAGAATTTCGAAGCCATGTAACCTTGGAATCAGGTGCTGCTCCACATACTGCTGCCAAATGCCTTGCTGATCACGATAGCGATCATATATCTGATTGACTACCTCTGCCAAGAACGTGCCTGTACCAGTAGCGGGGTCAAGTATCTGCACGCGATGATAGTGTTTCGTCGTGTGCTTCAAGCCGTCTTTAGTGCGTCCGTCGTTACTTTGTTCTACGGCAACATCCTTTTCTATCATCGAGTAGTCGGCCAGTCCTTCAGGCAGATTGAACTCCTTCTGTAGGATCTCATCGACAGCTCTCACGATGAATCCCACAACAGGCTGCGGTGTGTACCAAACACCTTTCGATTTGCGCAGCTGGGGGTTGTACTCAGACAAGAAGTCCTCGTAGAAATGAATCATGGGGTCGTGGTGGCGTTTGTCCTCGCCGTATTCTTTCATGATTCTCTGTAAATCGGTAGCCCTGAATACCGTTACCAAGTCATCCACGACCCAAGAGATACGCTCATCGAGGTCGTTGCCAGCAAGGTTGTTGAATATCTGTCGCAAAAAGGGGTTCGTCTTTGGAATCAAACGTGCAGCTTCATCACGGCTAAAGTCTTCAGGAGTGTCATCGTGAAGACGGGCAGCAAACATACCATAGGCTATAGTCTGGGCATAGATGTCGGCAAATTCTTTGGGCTTCAGTTCCTGAATCAATACGTCCTTAAATGCATAATATTGTCCTCGAAGGTTGTCGTTAGCATAGTTTTCCGTATCATCGTTCATAGCCTGCTCAATAATGTTCTCTAATAATCGTGCTTTTCCCGCCATCAGCTTTGCCAGTTTGGAAGCTGATGTGATAGGCTGTATGGCAGATGTTGCCAGATGTTGAATCATACCGAGGAATTTTTCCTCCGATTCTTTTGTAGCAACAATCTTATCGCCCTTAATTTCCCCAATACGCACGCTGTCCACGAACACACTATGCTCGTAGAGGTGGAAGTCCAGGTAATCGGTGAAGATGATATAGTCGAGAGCCTGTTTGTAGCGGTCGAACTGTTCCTTATGCTGTTTCTTGTTTCGCCCATCGAGATCGGTATCGCCCACATCCTTAGCTTCCACGAAGAACACAGGCAGATGGTTCTTCTCCTTAGAAATGATATAGTCGGGTGCGCCACATTCGAAACGGGCAGGCTCGTTTGTTACCACCATTCCGGGTAAGAGGCTCTGCAGTAGGTCTTTCAGCGCAGGGCGATAAGAGTGCTCACGAGCAATACCAGTCTTGTACTGCTTGTTCAGTTCGTCAATATACAGTTTAAGATTTGTATTCATAACCGTTCTTCTTGCTTTATAGATAGACTACTTCAACAATTTACATCCCTCGCAATCATCTGCACTTACATCTGCTAAATAGCAATCTGATTCAACTTCTCAACATGTAAGTGCTAATGTTTGTCATGCGCCAAAAATAATAAAAAACCTTCAATTAACGTTTGTTTTGAATATAAAAAAAGGCAAAGAAGACATTTTTCACTATTTTTAGCGCCAAAACGTCACCTTCACATATCCTTTCCTCTACCTTAAGCGTAGGCTTTTTGATTAGCTTTAATCATGCCTCGATTGAATTTATTTGCCAGGGTTCTTCAAGAGTCTGGATGTTTTTATCCCGTTCTATCTTTTTTGCTCCCATCGGCAGAAAAAAACGAAGCGGAATCAATCGCTTCGTTTTATCACACAATCTTCCATCCACCCTTCTTGTTGACCTTTCCATTCGAGGCATAATTTGAGATGGAAGCCTCGCTCATGTTTAGCTATTTTGCGGCTTCTTTCTAAGACTAAAAGTCCATGGGTAATTTGTCATCGAACTAAACAGTGATCTTCCGGCTATTGGCTTTACCAATCTTTTTTTTGTGCTCCTAAGTTAATGCAAGTCCTGTCATACCACGACCTCCATAGTTCGCGTTGAAGCCGTGCTCTACTGAATCGAGTTCCTTGATCCAATGACTTTCTCGTTCCTTCAATTTGGCGTCAAGTTCTTCTTTACGGTCAGCAGTAACGGTCTCCAGAACAGCATAGGACCATATCGAATCATCAATCCCGAATTCTTCCCTGGCTTTCCTGATCTTCTGACCGCCATAAGATGACTTCTAACTGTTCCAAACACTCAATCTCAAATCCTAATTCGTAGTTTCACCGACGTAATATTCATTCGTCGCATTAAGTTTGTGGGCATATACGATGCCTTCAAACTGATTCTGTCCGTTGGGAGCCAACTTGATTGACCCCACCTAAATTTTTTTCTTATTCTTGCTCATGTTCCTTTTGTTTAATTGATTTCCTTGAATGTATAAGCAGGGTTACTCCATGTTCGCGTCCAAGATAATTGACGAGGCTATTGTAAGCATCGCTACGCCTGCGTTGTCTTGGGCAGATTTCAAGCATTTTCTACAGGTCTATTTCGATTATCATCCCCTGATACAATGGGCCAAAATGATCATCATCAACCAATGCCCTAATGTCTGATAGGAATGGTTGGTCATTATTGATAACAATATCTTCAGCAGCTTTCTTTACGCCAGACAAAGGTTTGACATCCTTCGTTGCTGCTTTCTACTACTGGCTCACCTCCGAGTCTATCGGCTCAGATGTGAAAAACCTAAATAGGTTCTCGAAATATTCAAGCATACAGGTCACTGTTTTATTAATTCATTAGTTTAGGAATTCATGGCGAAAGAGGTGCAGAATGTTGTTATTTGCCATCATAGATTAGCTGTCAGATACTGGACAAAGGTATGCATTCTAGTAACACTTGTCAGACGATCTCAAATGGTCTTTGTCACTTGAATGTCAATTATCAGCGACTTAATAATCAGCTTATTAACCCCCTATTTGACATTCGACATTCACTTTATGAATATATCGATAATTGATCATTTTCTTGTATTTTTGCTTATATTGTATTGTCAAATGTCATTGTCATCATCACGCATTACCGTTAGGATAATCAGTGTGGTTTGCGACATTAGTCCATTGCTCGTGTAAATGGGGGAGCTCGTATGTCGAAGGGTAATATTATGCAAAAAAGGGGAGTGCCATTTAAGGCACTCCCCTCTTCTTTACGCGGCTTTGTCAGCGGGTTCCTTCAAATACCTCTGAACGGAATCGTCCTCTAAATAGAGTTCTTTAGCGATATCGTTATCGGTCTTACCCTCTTCATGCATTTTGAGTGTCTTATCTGCCAAATGACGATCAATCGTCCTTGCATTTTTTACCCCAAGAGCTGAAGCGACCACTCTTCTCATCTGCGGATCGGTCAAGCCGACTAAGTCGTCATCGTCTTTCTTCGTCTTGAACTCTATCCACTTTTCGACCACCTGTTCGGTTGTCACCTGTCCGTTGCCCGCAAGCGTGGAGGTTTTGGAGTCCTTGCCACCATCGTTGTCGGGCTTGTGCGCATCGTTCTTGGCCTTGTCGTTCAAGAGCAATTCTTCACCTGGGCACTCCTTCTCATACACAAAGTGAAGGTAGGGCTTCTGCTCTCGTCTAAGTAAGATGGCTTGTTCGTTACGCTCTCCTTTTCTGAACTTCAAGGTGCAAAGCATCTTGTATTTGTCACCAAGATTGGTAGGCCAGAGAGCATACACGCAATCTGCGAAATTGCCGATGTTAGCAGATCCGGACATAGAGCTGTTTGAAGGCAGATTTGACAAGTCCACTTCTTTCTGCGTATGACACACGACGATAAAGGTGAGCGCACGGCTATCTGTATTATATTCTGCCTGCAACCTTTTGATCTCGTTGATGAAAACTCTGACGGATTCTCCACCGAGAGTTGGCATGATAGTTGTGATATTATCAATAATGATAGTCACATCCCCTTTCTGGCCTTTCAAACGAGGCTCAATGTCATGGATCAGCTCACCTGAATCCGCAAAGGTACAGCTAGCCACACGTTGAAGATTGTCGGGAAAAGTGTAACCAGAGTATCGGCGACGGATGTCTTCATCGCTCATCTCAACATCATAGATGATGACGTTCTGCGCCTTATGGGCAGTATCATCCTTGTCGACAAGAGAGCTGGGCGAACCTTCAGCAGCTTCAATGCCTGCCTGCATGGTCAGGAAGGATTTGCCCTGGCCTGGCGGAGCGAAGATGACAGCAATCTCGCCTTGGGTGATCAAACCTCCCATGATCTTCGGGCGTGGTTGACCCGGCTTGTTAAGAGTGTCGTTCAAGCTTTCGGACTTTAGCGGATCAGCAGAATCGGAAGGAGAGCCACCCTTGCCATCCTCGCCATTCTTGGGATCCTTAAACTCTTTTCTGATTTCCATCTTTTCACGATACTCATTCACGCGAATTTTAGCTTTCTCCTCTTCGCATTTTACTTTCTCGAGCTCAAGCTCTTTCTTCTTTTTGGCATCATACCACGATGTAGCACACTTGGGCAAACATGAAAGTAAAAGACAAAGTAAGAGAAAAAGAAAAGCTTTCCACGAAACACCATTGTTGCCATCAGAAGTCTCTAAGGGAACATTGTACTTTACCGTTCCATTCGAACTAACGGACAGATTAGGATTGGCCATAAAAAAGGGTAGAAAGGGGGTTAATTACTAATGCGCAAACATCGCATTCGCGCGTTATCGATCTAGAAAGAAGGGAATCCGGCACACTCGCATGTGCAGCCTTCTTACAATTAATTGTGCCCGTAACACCACCTGGGGTGTGCGTGGCGAAAATCATATAGATTTTCATATATAAAAATAAAAAAAAAGAGCGCAATAAACCTTGATGAATGGATATAAATCATTCACTAAGCGTTTTATTGCACTCCAAATATTTATTTGGATTTTTTCGGGCTGCAAATTTTGAAATATTTTTTCGAACTACAAAGAATTGATTCACTTTTCGTCATTATAATGACTTAATCCGTCTAAAATCACTAATTTTGATTTCTATACATTGCAATTAAAATGACATTTTGTTAAATTCATTGCTCGAATTTTCGATTGGCATGATGTTGAAGGGACACCAGAATTAGCTCCTTTTATATGTTGAAATCACATCAGTCTTCAACCCTTTCCTTATAATCAAGGGCATTCTGACCTTTGGAAGCGATGCACTTCCGCCATCTGGGAGCGGCCATACAGAATCACTTGAAAGCCTTAATTATATAGATAGACCCAACTATTCCAACAACACTTTTTATCACAACTATCAATGAACAAGATTATCAACAAAATGGGCCCGATCATCAGCATCATTCTTTTCATCATCGAGAAACTGCTGAGCCAGCCCAAGAAGGATCCGGGCGAAGAGCCATAGGATCTAGCACGCACGTGGAGCATCATTAATTGCTCCTGACTACCATCGACCTGGAATTCCAAGGAATAGCCGAAGAGGTACATCCCGAGGATTCCAGGTATTTTAATTAACCCAACACAAACCCTATAAAACCATCAAAACAATGACAAAAACAACTTTACCACAGGAATCGGCATCTCAGCAGATCGTCGTTTCCAGAACCAACTTTCCTTCAACAGTCGAATACGCCGATTACGAAGAAGTATCAGTCGAGGAGGGCTTTCAGCAAGACCGACCTCACTTCATCGAAGGCAACAGCATCCAAATCTCGCTGTATGACCTCAAGAACCGTTGCGTCGTGCCCACCTGGGCCGACAATACACTTACCATCAGCCATCAGAACTTCATCACAGCAGTTCAGAAGGCTGCCCTTGACGTTTTCCCCTCTGAGAGCATAGGAGAACCGGAAATCCGTGTTTCACACGCCCAGTACGGACGCATCCCATCCGCTCTCCACAAGAAGACATCAGACCTCCTTCCGCATGAGAAGACCCTGTACTATCAGCGCGTATGCTTCATGATCAAGGTCTCCAGGAAGGACTACATCAATGGCCGAGAGACCACACTCGTCGTAGGCGGCGTTCGCGCCCTCAACAACGAGAACCTCGGCGTACGAAAGAGCCCTGAGAAGTTCAAGATCTTCATCGGCTCAAGAGTAACCGTTTGTAGCAACCTCTGCATTTTCGGGGATGCTATGATCGACAAGCTTGAATGCATGTCTCCTGTAGAGATCTACTCACAGGCAGTCAGGCTTTTCCGTGGATTCGATCCAGAACTCAACCACCAGATGCTTGAGTCACTTGGCACAACCCACCTGTCTGTAGACGACTTCACCCATATAATCGGACGAATGCGACTTTATGAAGCACTCAGCCCTGCCCAGCGCAATGAATTGCAGCTGCCGACCCTCACCCTTGGCGATTCAGTATTGAATGCCGCCACTCGAAACTTCGTGAGCAACCCGAACTTCGGAATCGGCAACGGCACCTCAATCACATGCTGGCAGCTGCTGAATCTGCTTAATGAGGCCGTCAAGTCCAGCTATATCGACAAGTTCCTGCAGCGCATGGTACAGGCCACCGACCTCAGCTTCGGTATCATGAACGCAATCAACGGAGAGAAGAACCGATATGCCTGGTTCATCCAGTAGCAGAAGACAACTGCATTCCCTCGGGGGCACTATACATCATGGTGTCCCCTTTTATTTTCAAGACAACAAACCCATCAAAAAATTTACAACAATGAAAGAAAACAACACGGGAGTTCAGGTTCCTCAGCAGGAATCCACTCCAGGCGCAATCAGAGCAGCACACTTCAACGCTCTGTATTCACTCAATCTTAATGACAAGACGGAGAAGAAGAACGGATTGACCTATCTCAGCTGGGCGTATGCCTGGTCGGAGTTCAAGAAAGTCTATCCCGACGCGACCTACCGCATCATCAAGAATCCGCAGAATAACCTGCCCTATTTCGTGGACGACGATCTCGGCATCATCGTATATACCGAAGTGACCGCAGATGACCTCACCTACGAAATGTGGCTACCAGTATTGGATTCTGCCAACAAGAGCATGAAGCTGCAACCATACACCTACTATGTCTATGACCGCTACAACAAGCAGAACGTCGAGAAGAAGGTGGAAGCAGCTTCAATGTTCGAAATTAACAAGGCGATCATGCGCTGTTTGACTAAGAACCTCTGCATGTTCGGAGAAGGGTTGTACATCTATGCAGGAGAAGACCTGCCTGAAGATGTATCAGCTGCCGAAGCAGATAGCGCATCACAGAAAGAGGCTCCTGTCACACCAAGGCGCTCCTACACGCGCAAGGCTATGACACCATCCATCAATTCTGTCCCTCAGCCGCAGCCGCAGCCCACCTATGACCGCTTTGCGGGAATCAAGGCTGCGCTCCAGGCTACTACCACAGTCGCTGAGCTGTATCAACTGTACAACCAGCACAAGAACGAGGTGGATAACAACGAGGCAATTCGTAACCTATTCACCGAAAGAAAGAATCAACTGACCTTTAACGCTGCATAATAACTATGGCAACAACAAAGAGAATCGAGCTGAAGGATTCGGGTATCATCTTCAACGAGCAAGACCACACCTATTACGATCCGAAAGCCGACAAGTTCCTATCAGGAATCACGCAGGTGATTCAACGTCAGTTATTCCCGAATGAATTTGACAACATACCGGAGGCTATTCTTAAGGACGCCGCAGCCTATGGCACGTCAGTTCATCATGCATGTCAGGACTTCGACCAGAACTGGACCAATGACGGTTCGCAAGAGGTCCAGGACTATATTACCATCTGTAAGGACTTCCACCTTATTCATGAGTGTTCGGAATTCACCCTCACCTACAAGGAATGGGCGACCAACGCCGATAAGATCTTCAGAACCTCAGATGACACATTTTCCATAGGAGACATCAAGAGCTACGGCCAATTGTCTCCTGAGAAACGCGAAAAGGCCCGCTGGCAACTTAGCTGCATGGCTATGTTCTTCAACGAGCAATACAAGAAGGCCAAGATCGACAAGCTCTTCATCATCCATCTGCGTAACAAGCAGAGGAAGGACGGCACAATTGATCATCAGGCCGAAATAATCTTCATCAATCGGATTCCCCCAGAAATCTGCAAGGAGCTTCTTGCAGCAGATCTTGCTGGGGAACAGTTCAAGAATCCTTATGCTGTTCCTGATGAGATCAAATCACAGGAAGAGCATATCATCGGCCTGCTACAGACCAAGGCCGAGATTGAAGAGGAACTCAGCCTTATCAAAGCGAAGGTGCTGCTCAAGATGAGTGCACTGGAGCAGAAGACATGGGCTACCGACAAGATACGATTTACAAGAAAACTCCCCACGACACGCACGTCCTTTGACGTAGCCAAGTTCAGGGAAAGCAACCCGGACATCGACCTTACTCCCTATGAGAAGGTATCTACTGTTTCCGAGAGCCTGCAAATCACCATCTAGTCAATTAACATCACCGAAGCCGGGAGTTTAAGATTCGCAATCTTGGCTCCTGGCTTCTTATTTTCCAATTATATATAATATATATGAGAAGAATCAAGATAGGTGACAAGGTTTCATATACCACTTGGTCAAACGAGACCTGCACCGCATCCATCACACAAATCGAGATCTGCGCCCAAGGTTGCAAGAACGGACGAAAAGTGCGTAACTGCAACATTGACGCACACCCCAATGGCGTAATCATCTTGAATAATCGCCACTGGATCTATTTCAACCAAATCACCAACATCATACCCAACGATTATGAAAACTAAAAGAATCAAGTCAAAGAAGCTCACCATCAAATACTGGCAGAGCTTGGAACGCGGATCGCGCGAACGAGCGCTAAGGTTCGTATTCCCCATCAGTCCAGCCATCGTATCCATGCTTTTGAATGAAAGACCTAACCAAGAGGAAATCAAGCATGGCTTCTGGAGCCTCGTTTTTAGGAAGATTCGTATTCCCGAACCCGACGAAAGAGGCTATCGGCACTACAAAACCATATTCATGAACTCAACCTTCATTCCGTGATATGGTCAAGGCTATCTTCATCGTCCCCGATGTGGAGCACATCGGAGATATTGAGTATTTCGAGTCCCTTATCAGGTCAGCAGGCGGCATTGTGGACAGGCACACCTGGTCCCAAGAAGACGGAGACAATGCCTATATCCACTACCACTGCACCGACAGGGACGAACTGATTCAAGTAAAGAACATTCTAAGGGAACAATCATGAACGACTACACTTTCAAACTCACATTCAAGGGAGGCGGCACATTGACAACAACAGTCAGTGCACCGACGCGATTCACAGCAGAATCCATGCTGCGAGAAATGTATCCCGAAGCCCGCTGGTGTGACTTCATCCCCACCAGGTAATGTTCAAAAACAGGAGGTGTTCCAAAAAAAGTCTCAGCTACCACCTTTTGGACACCTCTCTATGTTCAACAACTAATCTTTGATATAATTATGAACAATCAACCGCCCACGGGAGTGATCTATGCCCGAGTCAGCTCACAATCTGACAGGCAGGACACAACCCGTCAAGTAGAGGATCTGAAACGATATGCCAACGCACATGACATCAGTATCCTCAATATCTACGAGGAGCACATATCAGGTGCAAAGAAATTAGAGGAAAGGGCGATTCTCACGGAATGCCTATCCTATTGCACCTCCAATTCCGTAGATTATCTGCTTCTCACAGAAATCAGCCGTTTGGGCAGATCAACGCTCCAGGTTCTGCGAAGCCTGGAGATACTGCACAATGCGAAGGTCTCAGTCTACATTCAGAACATCGGACTGAGCACACTGCAGGAGAACGGCGAAATCAATCCCATTGCATCCATCATCATCACGCTCCTGGCAGAGTTTTCTGCCATAGAGAGAGCGCAGATCACGGACCGACTGTCATCGGGAAGAAAACAGTATGTAGCCAACGGAGGCCGGTTAGGCCGAAGGAAGGGCTCTACCAAATCCGACGAGCAGAGACGTGAAGAGTACAAGGAAGTCATCCAGCTCTTGAAGAAAGGATATTCCATCCGCAACATAGCCAAGATAACAGGCTATAGCACGCAGACCATCCAGACTATCAAGAATGACTTCGTTAGACCCAAGGAAGATGAATCAAAGGAAGAATAACCTATTAAAACAACAAACTATCATGGTAAAGTATTATGTGACCTACACAAGCAGCATCGATCATGACTGCTGCACAGTGTGGACAGAAGCAAATTCCAAGCAGGAGGCTATCGACGACGTACGTTCCGAATACTGGGACATCGAAGAGATCATCGATTGCTACCCTGCATGATACACCAACCTTTAATACAATCAACAATATGCCAAACTGGTGTTCAACCTCCTACAGTATCCAAGGCGATTCTAAGGAACTCAAACAATTCAACAAGCTCATCCAAGCCCTAGAAAAACGCAAACACCCACTCGTCAAGAGTGATTTCGGCAATCTGTGGCTCGGATGCATCGTCGAGAAGCTTCATGGCAATTCAGAGGAAACCTATTGCCGAGGCTACATCATTGATTACAAGCTTGAGGATGACACGCTATCACTCTATGTTGAATCAGCATGGGCTGAGCCATACGAGTGGCGTGCGTTCATCAAGAAGCAGTATCCGTCCTTCCAGATATATTACATGTCCGAGGAAGGAGGTTGCGGCTATTACGTCACCAACGATAAGGACGGAAAGTTCTTCCCGGACAAGTACCTCCTTGACTCAGACGAGCTGGAACAGCAATACTTCACCACATTGGAGGAAGCCTGCATAAAGATAGGCGAACTATGTGGCAAGAAGGTAGATACTGTAAGCGAAATTGAAGAAGCACTGTCAGATTACAGCGAAACACACAATGACATGTACTTTCAGTTCATTGAATACACTGTAATCGACGACTAACAAGAAGACCTGACTCTTTAATGAAGTCAGGCCTTTTTTTGACTTTGTGCAATGGATTGTTTTAGGGGTTGAGGATAAAAAATGAACTATTTTTTGTATTTGGATGGTGAAATAATTGTATATTTGGGAAATTTACATTTACTTTGTAACGAAATTTATATAGGGCATTGCTTTGCCATATCATTTCAATTCAATATTCTTTGGAAACCTAAAATTAATCTAATATGTTTAATCAAAACGCTTTCGATGCTTTCGTCACATTGGCCAAACAAAGCAACCTCTCTGTGCTCAAAACCGACAATGATCTATTTATCTATCCTTACATTCCACAAAGTAAGGCTAATGATGTAACCAATAAATTTCAGCTGCATATTGACGAAGAAATTCTATACATTCGCGACACAAGTTTTTGGGACGAATGCAACCAAGGGTCAGTAGTTACAGACTGGGGAATTACAGTTGTTCCAGACAATGACAAGCCTAATGATATTCTTCAAATTGCATGGGGGTCTGTCGACCATGTTGAATATAAAAATCAAAAGTTGATATTCTTCTCTTCAGAAAATCGGAATGACAATGTGCCCGTTCATATCTCTCACATTCTTAAAGATACAGATAATGATCGTCTTTGTAAGCAAAATGGAGAAGTTCTAGCAGGTATTTTTACTGAAATGGCGAGGAATAGTGCCGATCCTTTTGAAGAAACAAACAGACAAATCCTTCAGCTTATGCAGGAGGACAAATACTCTGAAGCCATCCCTATAATCAAACAATCCATAAATTCGTTCCCTCAGAATAAGCCTTATCTCTGTAATAATCTGGCAGTATGTTATTTATTTCAAAAAGAATTCGGAAAAGCAATTTCGGCATGCAATAGAGGCATGGAAGGGTTAGAAAAAACAGACTATGAATTTGCTCAACTAGCTTACACCAAATATAGTGCATGTCTAGAAATTGAAGACTATATACAAGCGAGAAAGTATGCTCTTTCAGTGGCCATATATGGAGATGATAGTCCCTGTTTCGATAACGGACTATCAAAAAAGGAAGATGCGAAGAATGACTTTTTCTCTCTTGATGATGGCTTTGCCGAGCATTTCCTTGAGATGCCATATCAGCAACGTAAAGTTCTGATGGTGGTTGACACCTATACCGATCTTTACCAGAAACACATGCAGGTTATTGGTATATCTGCCGCTGAGGATACAAAAATTAATTTCCCATTAGGGCATCCTCGTTCCAAACAGATTTATATTGGACACCCATTGATTCCAAGCAAGTATATTCCATTGGAAAATTACCAATTGGAGTTCGTGGAGGATAAAATACGAGAATTCTGTTTGCTTGCTCAGAATTTGGGAGCTACGGAGATTACAATTAGTGCACTGAATAGCACTTCTACCAATAGTAAGCAATCCGGGACACGCAATGCGTCTGTTAATATCGATCATTGGGCTGTCGACGCATCTGGATCTTTTAATAGAGAATTCAGCACTCAATTGATTGAAGAACTCGGGAAAACAATTAGTTTACATCAGACCTTCCAGCCTCATTCAAAGCCAATAGTACCTGAAGGTTTAGTTTGGTATCAAAATGAGCCTTCTTGGCAGCGACTCGCCTCTCAACGCATCAATGGCAACCTTTTATCTCACGAAGAGCGTATAGAAACTCGTAAGAGCCAAATGGTAGAAAGCCGAGAGATGGCCGAAATAAAAGGAGAATTTGAAAGTCTTTTGCTTGACGTTGATGCAAAGATGGAAAAGACGGATGAAAGACAGTTCTTTATGCAGGAAAACGCCATCCTATCCATCAAAGTTTCTTTTGCAGCTCCTAGTCAGCTTAATAATTCAAATTCGAAGATGATCAATAGTGCTCAAAAGCCACAAATGCCTCAAATATCATCTAATCCCAATAACAAGAACGAAGAAGAATATTTGGAGTATTATGTTGATATATTAGCTGACTATGGAGAGATTGGACAAAGAGAACGTAAACGTTTGGAAAAAGATCGTGTTCGTTTAGGCATTTCTGAAGCAAGAGCCAAAGAACTTGAAGCCAGTTGGGCAAATAGTACTCTATCTGATAAAGAAAAGGAGTATTTGGAGGAATTCAAAGAAATGATGGAAGATTATGGTTCGATTAGCGATAGAGAAAGAAAAAGACTGGATAAGATTAGGACAAGGTTAGGTATTTCAGAATCCAGAGCCGCTGAAATAGAAAAGATGTCCTAATATATTCCAGAGCAGACTACTTAATAAGCAGATAAAACAATAGACCCCACCTTTGAAGGGTGGGGCTTTTTTTCTCTTATTCAAAACAAAAAATCCGCACGGCTCTTCGCCGTGCGATAAAGAAGATGATTCCTTTTCCCATTGGGAACTTGAGTCTCTTGGGAAGAGTCATCACCCATGCAGTTGGATGCTATAAGAATCCAGCTGCATGTTTTTTCTTTTTGTTGTAGATTAAAAATATCGATTTAATGGGTATATAAATATTCTTATTGTCATAATTAAGGCATTGATGGGTTTTGAAAAGGTGTATCTCCAGGTGTCGTAAATTTCAGCCTATCAACGCCAAACTCATCCGATGCCTTCTTATAGCACGATGATACCATACTCTCAATATCAGAATCCTTCAAAGAAGCCTTGGATTTTTCACCGAACTGACCTATTAGACTCCATACGGCATTCTCATAGAGAATACCATCCCTACAGTATAATACAGCTCTCTTCTTGACTTCATTATGTCTGTTGCCATCCTTGTAGTAATCAGGATTCTTCTGATTAAAGATCTTAATCAGCCTGTTCATCAAGGTCTTGTCAGAGCATCTGCTCTGGTATCTTTGATTGTCCTCTATCTGCTGTTGCGTATGCTGGAATCTTGTACCATTCATTCTATTGGATGATGATGTTGCCTGTGGTTTGGAAATAGTGGTATTGGGGATGAAGTGGTATGGTGGGAAATCATGGGGATTGACCCATAGGTCCGGATCATACGATAAGAAGCATGTCCTGTCTATGTTCGTGCAGCTTGTATCAAATGCGGGATTGTCATTGAACAAATCGAGTCTTATCTGCATCACCAGATTATAATGATATTCTGGTTGATTTGAGTCGTGAACAATAGCGCACT
>JAEEGK010006564.1_pt1 | contig 27965 bp, 22 predicted proteins | sample 8958771 | NCBI WGS metagenome assembly JAEEGK01 (sample SAMN16246547, study PRJNA631951) | gut metagenome | biome: gut microbiome; feature: rumen; material: SC-attached | host: Bos | place: Iran: Karaj | collected 2018-10 | reverse complement strand
CTTGGAGCAAACCGACGTGGACCAATTGGCCATACAAGTCGCCTCCATGCAAAACAGCATCAACGCTTCCGGACGTTCTCTGGAGATGCTATACAATTCCATGCGTTTGCAAATGGGCTTGGATGTCAATGCGGAAATAACCCTCACAGACGACATCTCCACCTTGATAGACAACCAAACATGTGAGAATTTACTTGAACAACCTTTTAATTTGAATAACAATTATAACTATCAATTATTGGCAAAAAGCACCGAATTGAGCAAAAAACAAGTCACCCTCACCACCATGGGGGTTTTGCCGACCATTAGTGCCTACTATCAATATTCCGCAAAGACCTATTTCGGCAAAGACCAAGGTTTTAATATGACACCGCCCAATATGGTAGGCTTGTCGGTAAAAATACCTATTTTTTCTTCGGCCATGTATGCCATGCAAATCAAAGCTTCCCGCTTGGACTATCAAAAACAATTGAATTCGTTTCAAGATGCGGAAGACGGGCTTCGTATACAGGAACGCCAGCTGAAATACAATCTCCGTTCAGCCTTGGAAGACTACAACACCCAGCGAGACAATATAGATGTTTCCAGAAGGGTGTTTGAAAGTATCGGCAGAAAATTTGAACACGGTGCATCATCGGCGATGGAACTCACCCAGGCCAGCACATCGCTCATTACTGCACAAACCAATTATATACAAGCCACTATCAACTTATTAAGTGCTCAAACAGAATTAGAAAATCTATTAAATCAGTAACATATATAAAACAAAATACATGAAAAAGATATTTCAATTATCCGTAGTTGTCATTGCAGCATGCACATTGTATGCCTGCCAACCGGAAACGACAAATTCCGTTAAAGAAGAAAAAACAGAAAACGTGGAAACCATCACCCTTAAGCAAGACACCATCACCCGTCTGCTATCGTTTTCGGGTGTTTTGCAAGGATATGAACAAATGAACATATCACCTTCTCTTACGGGACATATAGAAAAAATATTTGTAGAAGTGGGTTCCCGCGTCAGCACCGGACAACAACTCATACGCATGGAGCAAACACAATACAATACCGCCAAAATCAATCTGGCATCAGTGAAGACGGAATTGGATCGTGTAAGTGCCTTGAAAGCCTCCGGAAGTGCTTCGCAACAAAGCTACGACCAACTCAAAGCACAATATGACCAATTGAAAGAAAATGCCGAATTTTTGGAGGCAAACACCTATGTAAAAGCACAATTTTCAGGTATCATTTCCGCCAAAAACTTTGAAAACGGCGAAATGTACACAGGAGCGCCTATTTTAACGCTCACCCAGATACACCAACTGAAAACTTTCATCAACATACCTGAAATCTATTATCCGCAAGTGCAAAAAGGCATGGCATTGGAAATCAAATCGGAGATATATCCCGACCAGACTTTCAGCGGCAATATAGAGATAGTCTATCCCACCATTGACGCCAACACCCACACTTTCCAAGTGAAGGTGAAAATACCCAACGGCAAGGAGATGCTTCGTCCGGGTATGTATGTCACCTCCACCTTGGCATTGGGCAAAGCCCAAACCATTTTGGCACCCTACTCCGCCGTGCTTAAGTTGATAGGCTCCAACGAACGCTATGTCTTTGTCAACGACAATGGAACTGCCAAACGTATCGGCGTTACCCTCGGACAACGTTTTGACGAAAAGGTGGAAATTATCAGCGATGAATTAGAAGAAGGCATGGAATTGGTAGTTACCGGCCAAGACCGTTTGGTGGACGGTGTGAAAGTAAAATCGGTTACCTCCCCTTCCAAAGAAAACAAAGAATAATAACAAGATACTTTAAGCATTATAGAATATGAGTATTTACAAAACAGCGATCAACAAACCCATTTCAACGGTCTTGATATTTATGGCTGTTGTGATAATAGGTATTTATTGCTATACACAATTGCCTATTGACCAGTTTCCTGAAATGGAGCCCCCTTATATCTCCGTAATGACCACCTACCCGGGTGCCAACGCGAGCGAAATAGAAACCAATGTAACCAAAATATTGGAAAACAGTTTGAATTCGGTGGACGGATTAAAAGAAATGACCTCCAAATCCCAAGACAATATATCTGTTGTCACTTTGGAATTGGAATGGGGCACCGATATGGACGAAGTAATCAACGATGTGCGGTCGTTTGTGGATATGACCAAAGACAATCTGCCCAGCGGCTGCTCCAATCCTTTTATCTTTAAGTTCAGTTCGTCCGCTATGCCTATTGTCCAATATGCCATTACGGCCAAAGAAAGTTATGCCGGATTGGAAAAGATATTGAACGACGAAGTGGTGCCTATGCTGAACAAGGTGAACGGAATCGGTAACATATCCCTTTCGGGTGAACCGGAAAGATATATCTATGTGGACATCGACCAAGAAAAATTAGATGCCTACAAAATTCCTTTGGAAACCGTCGGCTCCGCCATTTCCACCAACAACCTCAATCTTTCCTCCGGTACGGTGAAAATGGACAAAGAGCAATACCAACTGCAAGTTCGCAGCGAATATGTGGAAAGCGATGAAATCAAGGCTATTCCCATCACCACCACTGCCGACGGAAAGCAAGTATTTGTCCGTGACATCGCCACGGTAAAAGACACCATTAAAGACTTAAGTTTGGACGAAAAAATCAACGGAGAAGAAGGTGTACGTTTGATTATCACCAAACAAACCGGTGCCAATACCGTACAAATTTGCAAAGACGTACAAAAAGAACTGCAAAAAATCAAAAAGACCCTACCATCCGATATCAATATAGATGTCATCTACGATTCTTCGGAAAACATAGAAAATTCCATTCGTTCTTTGGAATCTTCGGTCATGTATGCCTTATTGTTTGTGGTATTGGTGGTATTGTTCTTCTTAGGACGATGGAGAGCCACCTTTATCATCGGCATCACCATCCCTATTGCTTTGATAGTGTCATTCATCTATTTGAGAGTGGTGGACAGCTCTTTGAACATCGTTTCCTTGTGTTCTTTGAGTATCGCCATCGGTATGGTGGTGGACGATGCCATAGTGGTATTGGAGAACATCACCAAGCATATAGAACGAGGTTCTTCTCCGAGAGAAGCTGCCATTTATGCCACCAACGAAGTATGGATATCCGTTATCGCCACCACATTGGTAATAGTGGTGGTATTTATCCCCTTAACCACTTTGTCGGGCATGGCGGGTGTTATGTTCAAGGAATTAGGATGGATTATCACCATAGTGGTATGCACCTCCACCACGGTGGCCATATCACTCACCCCTATGCTTTGCTCCAAACTGTTAAGACCACGCAAAAGCCGTGTTAACAAAGACGGCGTGGTGGTGGAAGCCGGACAAAAAGAAAGTTGGTACGACCGCCATGTGGTGAAAATCCTCAACAAAGTGGACCATTTCTATGCCAACGCTTTGCGAGCCTGCCTGCAACACAAAGCCATTACGCTGACAGTGGCGACAGCCATATTCTTCGCATCGCTTATACCGGTGTTTACAGGGGCTATCGGTACCGATTTTATGCAGAAAAACGACAACGGAAGACTGTCGGTAACGGTGGAATTGCAAAGAGGAACCCGTATAGAAGAAACCTTGAAGACCGCCCGTACATTGGAAAAACGTTTTGTAGAGTTGGTACCTGAAATCCGCTTGATATCCACTTCGGCAGGCTCCAACGACAACGCCGGCATTTCCGCCTTGTTCTCCTCCACTACCAACAACAAGATAAGCATGACCATCCGCTGCAACAAAAAATACGAACGTGAACGCAGCATATTTGAGATTGCCGAGGTTTTGCGTAATGAAATGGCACAATATCCGGAAATTATCGACTACACCGCTGCCGTATCTTCCGGAGGCGGACCGGGTGGCAACTCCAGTGTGGATGTGGAAATTTACGGTTACGACTTTGACAAAACCAATCTTTTGGCCGAAACCATCAAACAAAAAATCCGCAACGAAGTCACCGACGCCCGCGACATCACCGTCTCCAGAGACAAAGACCGTTCGGAACTGAAGGTTGTTGTGGACAAAGAAAAAGCCGCCCGACACGGCTTGAATTCGGCAACCATTTCCACCTATCTGCGCAACCGTGTCAACGGCATGACAGCAGGATATTTGAAAGAAGACGGTGACGAATACGACATAGTGGTACGACTGAAAGAAGAAAACAGAAACTCGCTCACTCTGGTGGAAAACCTCACCATTCCCACCGCAACAGGCTTGATAAAACTAAACGAGATAGCCCGTCTGGAAGAATATTGGGCACCTCCTACCATAGACAGAAAATCCCGTCAGCGTGAGGTGGCGGTAAAAGTAACCCCGTATGAAAAATCTTTGGGTGAATTGGCAGCCGACATTGAAACCTGCCTGCAAGATGTGGACATCCCTGCCGGTTGCTCCATCCGTTTGGGCGGCAGCTACGAAGACCAGCAGGAAACCTTCGGCAACATCGGTTTGTTATTGGCCTTGATTATCCTTTTGGTATATATCGTGATGGCCTCACAGTTTGAATCCTTCTCCAAACCTGCCATTATCATGATGGCAGTGCCCTACGCCATCACCGGTGTGATATTGGCTCTATTGGTCACCCATACCTCTTTGGACATGATAGGCGCCTTGGGTGTGATTATGCTGGTGGGTATAGTGGTGAAAAACGGTATCGTATTGGTGGACTATATCAATTTGATGCGTGACAGGGGTTACGAATTGAACGAAGCCATCGCCCTTTCAGGAGAATCGCGTCTGCGTCCTGTGCTGATGACCGCATTCACCACCATGCTCGGTATGTTGCCGATGGCATTGAGCCGTGGCGAAGGCTCGGAAATGTGGGTGCCGATGGGTATAGTGGTTATCGGCGGATTGATGGTATCCACGATTGTTACCTTGATAGTGGTGCCTGTATTGTACGCCATCACCAGCAAAAAAGGCGAAAGAGACAAAACCAAGGAAATACAATCCAAATTTGTATTTATGGACACACAGTTACCCGCAGAAGACAATACAACAAGCAACAATAATAATCAGTAAACTCATGAAAGCAGTATTCATTATATTCAACCAAGCCAATACAGAACGCGTATATTATATGCTTGACCGCCTACATATCAGAGGCTACACCTTTTGGGAAGACGTACAAGGCAGGGGCAGCACCGACGGAGAACCACGGCAAGGCACACACACCTGGCCGGAAATGAACTCCGCCGTTATCACCGTTGTCAACGACGAACAAGTGGACGAATTGCTCGATGCCGTAAAAAAATTGGACAACCGCAACAAAGAAATCGGCGTGAGAGCCTTCGTCTGGAATGTAGAAAAAACAGTTTAAACATAAAATAATTAGATATATTTATTTGAATTATAAATAAATACAATCCCATTCCATTAATGAACAAAGTTATTAACAAACATTGTTAATAACTTTTTTTAATTCTCATCCATCTATTATATATTATTTTATATATCTTTGTCGCGTAAAATTAAAACTTAATATTATGAATTACAAACTTACACTTTTAGCGGTATTTATTATGGCAAGTGCCACCATAGCGGCACAGTCCTACACTCCTTTTGAAGCAGGCGGACTTTGGTCGGTCAACAACACCAAATACAAAGCCGTCGGTGACACCCTGCTGAACGGACGGGAATACATAAAGGTATATCAGCAGCAGGAAAAAGAAGCATTTGAATTTAATGAAGAGCAAGCAGAATATTGCTGTGCATTTCGCAATGACACTTTAAACAAAAGAGTCTATTTTGCCATACCCGACGGCATAAACGTTTATAATACCCAAGGAGACCTGATATTCCAAACAGCCAACGACACCGAACTGTTGTTTTATGATTTTTCTTTGGAAGTCGGGCTTACTATCACCTGCTACAAATGGGAATCGGAAGGCATCACGGAAACGCATATAACAAGAAAGGACAGCATAAGCATCTATACCGATTATTTCAATATTTATTATCATTTTGACAATTCCGACTCCATCATCAATGTCAACGACCGCTCGTATAGACGCATCTTGCTGACAGAAAAAACCGACAACAAAGAGTTGCCGAAAATATGGATAGAAGGCATAGGCAGCATCAGCGGGTTCCAATCCGCTCCGGAACACATAGGTGCCTGCCCCGCACCGACTTTCCTGTTGTGCTACAGCGACAGCAATGACAATGTTTATTATTCCGGTTTTGATTTGGATGCCGACACTGCGGATTGTTTTTCATTAGGTTCCGGCGTAGGCATCAAAGAGCATAACAAAACGGATGTTACCATCCAACTCCATCCCAACCCGACCAAGGGAATGATAGAGATTCAATCAAATAATTTGAATATTAAACAAATAGAATTATTTGACATTTTCGGTAAATTGCTGATGGAGAAAAAAACAAATGAATCCACTGTCACTTTGGATGTGTCTCCTTACGCCAAAGGCCTGTATTTGTTACGCTATACCTTGTCGGATGATACGCAACAAACCAAGAAAATAATCAGAAAATAAGACTTATTGGTCAAAAATAAGTTAAAACATTTTCCATAAAAAAAACTATTGCCATAATGGCAATAGTTTTTTGTTTTTTCTTTCAAGTGTATGGAAAGTATTTGCATTCCCTTGCTTGATAAAAATTCTATTCTTGTTTATGATAATTTGCATTTATTTGTTGAATTTAGGTAAGTAAAAAAAAATGAAAAATATTCCGCATGTAATATTTTTTTTGTTTATCTTTGCAACTTGAAAAATACGCTTTAAAGCAAAAAGTAATATGAATTATTAACATTTACTATTATAGAAAAAAATGAAAAAGAATATTCTCCGATTAGTTCTATTTTGTTTTGCATGCATTTTGCTGTTTGTTTCATGCAAAAAAGAGTTCACCGTTACCGTAGTAAGTAATAATAACGAATGGGGAACCGTTTCTGGAGGCGGCACTTATACTGAAGGAACGGTGATTTCCATTGAAGCAAAAGCCAATAACGGATGCAAATTTATTTCGTGGCAAGACGACAATACCGAAAACCCGCGTTCTGCCACGGTAAAATCTGACGAAACGTTTGTAGCCATATTTGCACAAGATGTAAAACCAAAAGATACCACAAATGTTGGAGCAATGAACATTTCTAATATTCAATACACAGATTGTCTTTCATATCTGCCTTCCAACGATTCAATTATAGTTAGAAAAGAAGGCGAATCTTTAAAAATAGAACATCACAATTTTGCAATTCCTTGCAAATTTGATTCTATTGTAGTATCCTATGCTTTTTATGGAGACACATTAGCTGTTACTGAAATGCCTGATCCTTATTATGGTGTCAATTGTGTTTGTGTCATTTCTAATTCCTTTCAAATAAACAATATCCCGCATGGTCAATATGTGCTTGTGATAGGCAACTATCCATACGTTATCAAACATATATCATCCGTTAATTTTTAATAGCTATGAAAAAGTATTATATAATTATATGCTTTATCTTTACTATTCTCTGCCAAGGATATTCTCAAATCAATAGAGATTCTGCTCTTTCAATAGTAAAAACTACTGTGCTTAATAATATATGGGAAGATAGAGAAATATTTTCTAAAATATTGATTGTTCAACCCAATGACACTATATTAACTTTGGACTCTTTTCTTATATCACCTAATTATACAAGTTGGTTATTTTTTGTTGACGAAATTCCTCTTGCCAATTGGGGACACAGATGTAAATACATATTTGTTAACAACATTAATGGAGAAAGTAACACTGCTGATATGTATATGCCTCCAAAAATAACCTATGGATATGAAATTGTCAACAGAGTTATACCCTCTTATAAATCAAACAAAAACGATCTATTTACTATTACACGGCAAAGAGATATAATATCCACAAACACTGAATATGCAGTAATAATAAGCGGAGGAATTGATTCTGCATATAATTTTGCTAGATATTGGAACGATTGTTCAGCCATTTATCAAGTTCTTGTCAATATATATGGATATAATAGAAATAAGATATTTGTATTGATGGCAAATGGTTCTTTATCTTATTACAATGAGAATAATCAATTTTTTCCTATTTGTGAGGTATATCCAGACGATTTAGATGGTGACGATACTGATGATATCCAATATGCAGCTACAGCAAATAATATTTCTATTGTATTTGATTCTTTATCTCGTATAATGACACCTTTTGATAATCTTTTTATTTTTGTAACAGATCATGGAAGTAGAGGATCTACGATTAATCTTTGGAATAGTCACATGACAAAAGAACAATTTGCAGCAGAAATCAATAAAGTCTCTTTCGTCAACACTATAAATATTTGCATGGAACAATGTTTCAGTGGGGGCTTTACGTCTGCCCTTTCAGGTAATAGGAGAGTCATAACAACAGCTTGTGCCTCTAATGAAAATTCTTGGCAAATGTCTAATAATCTTTATGATGAATTTTGTTATCATTGGATTTCCGCTGTTGCTGGTTTCACGCCTACAGGAATTACAATTAATGCAGATTATGATAACAATGGCTTTGTGTCTATGAAAGAAGCTTTTATATATGCACAAACAAATGATTCAAAAAATGAAACCCCACAATATTATTCCAATCTAAATTGTTTGGGAGAATCTTTGGCACTAAACGGAATTTTTGACAATTCATGTTTACAAACAGATCTTTACGTTCGTGATACTATAACTGACAATGGTGCAGAACCAAGTCTAGTGCGTTACCAATGGAATAGCCCCGATATCTGGATTGAGGATGTAGCAGGTAATATTACACAACCCATCGGGAATTCTTTATGTTACATATGTGTCCGAGTGCATAATCGCAGTAACAAACCATCCAATGGGAATGAACGTTTGTTGCTAAATTGGGCAAAAGCAGGGGTTAATTTAGTATGGAATAATAGTTGGACAGGTAATGCCTATTTTTCATGCGGACAACCTAAAGGTGGATTTATTGATAGTGCGTTTATCCCTGTCATTCCTGCCTATGGCTATGTAGATGTGAAGATACCGTGGCAAGTACCAAGCCTTACTGCATACGATGAATGTACGGAGTTTGGTGGGGACAAATGGCACTTTTGTCTATTGGCACGAGTTCATGATGGTTATCCAATTGCTCACGAAAATGATATTTTCACCAGCGTTTACCAAATGACACTTGACCATAACAATGTGGCATGGAAGAATCTTTACCTATTGGATGATGCCAACGCCCCTTCATGTGTATCCATTTCCAATATTAGTAATTCAATACGAAGGTATTTGTTAAAACTTCATAAACATAGTGGTATAGAAATAACAGACTATGCTGAGATATACCTTACTTTTGATGAAGGGTTACGTTCGGCAGTGAGTATAGAAGAAGGCTCTGTTATTGGGGCCAATTGGGTGAGTGAAAACACTCTCCGCATTATAAGTGGTGATGATGCGTCTATCATTATAAATATGCCTGCCAATAGTCACTATACTATGCAGACAACAATACATTTTCTTGCTGATCAAATCCCCGACAGCAATAATTTTGATTTTGACATTGTTCTGTATGATGAGGGAGAGAACATTCTCGGAGGAGAACATTTCCATTGTGTTCGTACATCGGGACGTTATTTTCAGGCTATCGCCCATGACGATGTTACCATTATTTCTGGACAGACCGCTACACTTACAGCGGAAGATATTAATGAACTTGCCACATATGAGTGGTTTGATAACATTGGGAATAGTATTGGTAATGGTCCTATCTGCTATGTAAACCCGCAGCAGACAAAAACTTATAGGCTGTGTATTACCGCAGATATAGATGGTTATAGGGCTTATGATCAAGTAACTATCACTGTACAGCAAAACATTATCACCTCAATCACCCCTAACCCTACTAATAGTCAAGTGGCGATAAATTATCAGTTGCTGGATAGTGTTACTTCGGCTACAATTCAAATACTTAACAGCAATGGTCAAGTAGTGTATAGCCAAATAGTGTGTAACAATAATAGGAGTCAAATTACCAATCAAATTTTTGTAAATACATCTTCTTTTACAACTGGTAACTATACCGTGCGTATGGTCTCCTCCAGCGGAAAGGTACATGATAGCAAGACATTAATAGTGATAAGATAAATTGATAACCTAAATTCAACAAATAAATGCAAATTATCACAAATAGAAATTTTATCAAGTAAGGGAAAGCAAATACTTTCCCTACACTTGAAAGGAAAAAATGACTATTTTTGTATGTGACAAAAGTTCAAAAATATGAGTCATTTAACCGAAGTGCAAAGATACAAAATTCAAGCATTACTTGCCAAAAAATAAGTTAAAACATTTTCCATAAAAAAAAACTATTGCCATAATGGCAATAGTTTTTTGTTTTAAATTATCTTATCTTTAAACCGTCTTTTCTACATTCCAGACAAAGGCTCTCACGCCGATAAAATGAAATGCTACGGAATGCTACAACTAAAACAGGTTCAATACAAACTTACAAATCTAACAACATATTAGAGACAATGCCGTTGGCAACCTGTTGTGGCACACCGCAATCTTTTGCCGTTTCCGGCCAATGTGAAGCCCTTTCACAAATTTCATCAATTACCGAGGAGGCATTTTTGATATTGTTATTTTCGGCGAAAACAAGCAAATCGTCACGGGTGATACCGTCAAATTTTCCGTTGACGGACATCTGGTGCGTAGCTGTCCAACCGCCCTTGGGGTTGTAGGCATAAGCCATGTCGTAGGCCGGAGCAAGTTTCCATTTTCCATCTTCCTCCATCAGGAAGGAAATGTTTTTGGTATGGTCATCCTGATTGCGTATCACCACATTGAACACCATGCGGCGAAACATTTCTTGAGCGGCGGAATAAGGCAGTCGCAACATTCTCATCACATTGAAAGCCTGCTCATAGGAATATGCCCTCTGCAGCCGGTAGTCAAAATGGGCAATACCGCAAAGTGTCTGCATGTGCACCTTCCTGCCGTTTCTTCTGTCAAAACGCTTAGTAAGAAAGTGTGCCCTTCCGTTCTCTTCCATTAGCGAGCACTCCGACATATTGATACCGCAGGCTAATGCCAACTTATAGAAAGAATATTCCAGACGACCATAATTGCTTGTTTCTCTGAATCCTGCATTCGCCGACACACCATCCAGTTTGATAAGATAATAGTCAAATCCTGCAGGAGCGTCCACTTGTCCTGAACGCACTTCGCCGGTCTCCTCATTATAAGCGATAATAGCCTTGGCACGCTGCCCTCCGGCAGAGGTTCCTAACCGAAGTATTTCTGCGATGGCGGATTTTCCGGCATCGTTAAGATTCACGCCAAAAGAGTTTTTCTCCGCCAAAGCTTCATTGGCTACATGTACCAATGTATCTATTTCAAAACGGGCATGAGAATCATAGGAAATATCCATGGCCGGTTCAAACTCCAAAGCTCCCATACAGCGTTTACCTAAAAAGCACAAAGTTTCAATAGGATTGCTGCTTGTGCGGCCTGTCAATGCCAGCCACCTGTCAAACAATGCACGCCCGTATGTGTCGGGAAGTGCATCTGCCAGCATGCCGGGCAGTCCCTTGAAGGTCTCTCTGCTCAAACCGGCAAAAGAATAGATTCTTCCCTCGCGTACCGGCATCATCAGGGGAGCTGGTTCCAAACCACGCCCGACAAAAGCGGCATCATATTCAAATGCTGCAATACTATACCGTCCGTCCCACCGAAATGTCCCGACCGGCAGTCCAAACATGTTTACCTTCGCCACGTCTACCATTCCGATTCCTCCTTTTCCGGGCGTGTAAGTTTTCCGGCGGCACGCTTCCTTGTATTCTTCTTGGCGGAATGCACCAAATTGTAATATTCATTCGGACTCAACTGCTCCTCCTCCGTCAAGGATTGCAGCATGTCTAACATTCCCAGTGTGCGTAATACCCGCAAAAACGACTCAAACGAACCGATTTTGCCGTTTTCTATTTTTTTGAGAGACGACAGCGACACTCCGGAAAACTCCGCCAGACTTTGTTGAGTGATATTCTGCTTCAGTCTCGCCCGCCTCAAACGACTCCCTATTCTTGAAAGAATCACCGTATCCGCAAGCATATAAATATTATCCATAATAGTTTTATATTAAACTTTAACGCTGCAAAATTACTAATAAAAGTTCAAATATAAACTACTTTTAGAAAATATTTTTTAACATAAATGAAAACAGCCATTGCCGCCTTGGGGCGGCAACGGCTGTTTTGTTATCCTTTCCCATACTATTGACAGAAAGGCAATCTTAATTTAAGGATTTTTTGCTAAAATTCGTCAAATTCCAACTCTCCTTTATATCTCAGCCCGATGGTATGGGTTTTTCCGTCCCCGCTTTCATCGTCTTTTATTTTACCGTTTTCAATGCGAATTTCAAACACCGGCTTACCGTTGCTTGTGCCCGTATGTTTGACATATAACGTGCCGCTTGAGAAAAGAGGATATGCATTACTCTCTTTACCAAAAGTGTCAAAAATCGTTGAACCGTTGTTTTCATACATTATTGCCCAATACCATCCGTCATGATTGGATTCATACTTGGTAAGGTCCATTTTCTTACCGTTATGATTTGCCTTATCCACCATTATGTCAATATATTCATCATCAGACATAAAAATACAAATATCATATTTATCTTCGTTAAAATCACTTTGGTCAATTCTTGCACTGACTATTGTTCTTTCCACACCGTCAATCGTCAGAAAAACATGCTTTTCAAAAACAGCAGTGTAAGTTTCATCGTTCATGACAGTAATTTTGCGGGGATTGTCCGTATTGCCGTCCGTCCATTTCACAAATTCGCATCCGTTTTGCGGTATGGCCGATATATATATTTCCGTGCCTTTAAAATAAGTTCCGCTGCCGGAGGTGAATCCCATGCCTGTTTCATTAGGCGCTACCATGATAGTAAATTCTTTTTGGCAACCGGTAAAAACCATGACAGTTGCCAACATCGTAAATAAAATAAACCGTTTCATATTGTCATTTGTTTTAAATTTTTTTTGCAAAGATACAATTTTCTTTTTACAAATATCAATATAGGACATATTTTTTTATTTTCCGCTTGCAGTACAGCATCCGGAAAATGCAGCCTCTCCCCTGCCCTGCCGCATGATACAGCTTTTTTATATGTTTGTCTGTTGTATTTGAATTTTTAGTACTTTTGCAAAATGAAATTAATTATAGAACTGAATTAAAACAATTTTAGTATGAAACGAGTATTTTCAATGTTGCTACTTCTGTTTTTTATAGCAACAACCGGCGTAACAAACGCCCAAATATCAGACATTACGGGAGCCAAAAAACAAAAAACATCCGATTTGAAGGCTCCGGTGCCTATCGACAAAAATGTCCGTTTGGTGAAAATGGACAACGGATTGACCTATTATCTTCGTGTCAACAAAAAACCTGAAGGCCGCATTCAATTTCGTTTGGTAACCAATGCCGGTTCCATATTGGAAGATGATTCCCAACAGGGATTGGCCCATTTTTGCGAGCACATGGCTTTTAATGGCACAGAGCACTACCCTCACAATTCTATGATTTCAGAATTGCAAAAAGCGGGTGTTACATTCGGCAGCCACATCAATGCTTACACATCTTTTGATGAAACCGTTTATTTTATCAATATGCCCAATACACCGGAAATGATAGAAATGGGTATAAAAATATTAGACGGCTGGGCTTCCAAACTATTGTTTGATCAAAAAGAAATAGAAGCGGAACGCGGAGTTGTTCACGAAGAATGGCGTGGCAGACTGGGAGCAGGAGACCGTATGAATAAAATTGTGTGGCCCATTATGCTCAAAGGTTCCAAATATGCCAATCGTATGCCTATCGGCACCGAAAATGTTATTATGAACTTTAAACGCGATGAAATTGTTCGTTTTTACAAAGACTGGTACAGAACCGATTTGCAAGCAATAATTATTGTCGGCGATTTCGATATGGACCAAATGGAAGCCAAGGTAAAACAATATTTCGGCGGATACACCAAGGCTGACCACCCTAAAGAACGCCAATATTTTAATATCCCTGACAACAAGGAGCCGCTTATCGCCATGGCAACAGACAAGGAGGCGACTTCTACAAGTCTGGAATTGATATGGAAACACAAAAAAGCACCGCAAGGTACTATCGAAAATTACAGACAAAGTCTTGTCCGTCAATTGGCAAACGGTATGATACGCGCCCGTTTTTCCGAATTATGCGAACAAGTTACCTCTCCAATGATACGTTGTAGCGGCGGATATGGAGGATTTTTGGGCAGAAACTGCGATGCGTTTACTTTATATGCCTACCCCAAAGACAACCAAATACCGGAGGCGGTTAAGATGATGCTTACCGAAATGATTCGTATTGACCAACATGGATTTTTGCAAACAGAATTAGACCGTCAAAAAGAAGATTTGCTGGATTCCTATCGCAAGTCAGCCAAAGAAGCCGACAAAACCCACTCCACCCATTTGGCAGATGAATACACCCGTCACTTTTTAGACGGAGAAGTAATCCCGGGCATTAAGCAAGAATACAATTATGCAAAAGAATTTCTGCCGGGAATTACTTTGGAAGAAGTAAATGCCATGGTTGCAGATTGGATTACCGAAGAAAACATGATATTTTATCTGACCGCACCCGAAAGAGCTGACTTGAAAATACCTACAGAAAAAGAAATCAAGGCACTTTTGGATAGTGAGAAAAATATTAAGACCGAAGCATGGGTGGACAACTATAAAGAAGCACCACTGTATGACAAAACTTTGGCAGAGGTAACGCCAAAAGTAAGCAAAACAAATACAGCACTTGACTATACAGAATACACTTTGCCCAACGGCATTCGTTTTGTAGTAAAGAAAACCGATTACAAAGCCGATGAAATACAAATGAAATCTTATGCAAGAGGCGGTTCTTCTTTGTACAGCGATGCGGACATATTCCCCATCAGCCTAAGTGCGGCCTTTATTAACGATGCCGGCATCGGTGAATTTTCCTCTTCCCAGTTAAAGAAAAAACTAAAAGGCAAAAGTGTCAGAATATCTCCCGATATAGACAACACCACACAAGGATTCTCAGGCAGCTGTTCACCGAAAGACTTGGAAACCATGCTGCAATTGTTAAACCTGTATTACGAGGCTCCCCGCAAAGACCAAGAGTCTTTTGATAAAAATATTCAAGCCATGCGTACCCAATACAAGGCCTTGGCAGAACATCCGCAAATCGCCTTGTCGAAAGTTTTGTACCAAACCGCCTACCCTGACTACAAACGGGTGGTGATATTGCCGACAGAAGAAGATTTTGACAAACTGAATTTGGAACGCCTCTACCAAATGTTTAAAGACCGGTTTAAAGATGCTTCCAACCAAATATTTTTCTTTGTTGGCAATGTTTCGGATGATGACATAAAAATGATTGCAAAATATTTGAATCATTTGCCTACAGGCGGAGAGCAAAAAAATGAAACCAACAAAAATATTTTCCCGAAATTGGCAGAAGGTGTTAATCACGGACTTGCCCAAAAAGGCTCTGAGCCTATGTCTATTGTCTATATTTTAGGCGAAACAGACGGTTTTGAGGCTACACAAAGAAACCGCCGTATGGTGGACATAATAGGCGAATGCCTGCAAATAACCACCACGGAAGTGATTCGTGAAAAAATGGGCGACGCCTACTCTCCTTATGGCGATGTGGGCTATAATTTGGAACCCGACCCGACCGTCAGTTGGCAGTTTGTCATTCAGTGTGCTCCTGAAAAAACCGCCAAGGTGGAAAAAGCCGCCATACAAGTGCTGAAAACCTATGCCAAAAAAGGACCTGATGCAGAAACAATTACAAAGGCTAAAGAACAATTGATAAAAAGCAGGGAAACACAATTGCAGGAAAACGGCACTTGGATGGGTATCATTTACGGTTCTTATTATTATAATGAAAATCGTGACGATGTGGTTACAAAATATAATGAATGGATCAACTCCATTTCCGCAACTGAAATCAGAGATTTTGCAAAGAAATTCTTTGATTTAAATCATTATACAGTCGTCACACTAAAACCGGAAAACACTAAAAAGTAAAAATAGAACAAACATCAAACTTAAGGACGAACAAATATGTTCGTCCTTTTTTTTATCATCCACCACCCTTTTGTATGTAAAAAACTGCAATTTTTTTATCACCGTTTATCCCTGAATAGCAAAAAATACTCTTTATTATATTGATTTTCAGTTGAAAAAATTTTTTTTATTTTTTTTCTTGTTATTTCATTTTTTTGTTATACCTTTGCAGTGTATTACAACACTAATACACTAAACAATATTAATATTAAAAAACAAACGCGATGATAACAATTAAGAATTTGACATTTGGCTATTCCAAGCAGAAGATGCTCTTCAAGGACTTGGATTTAAGCTTGCGGGAAGGCCATATTTACGGTTTGCTGGGCAAAAACGGCACCGGCAAAACCACCCTGCTGAAGATAATCACCGGTTTGTGCTTTCCCCAAGGCGGAGAGGTAAGCACTACAGACTACCCTGCCCCGCTTCGACAAGCAGGCATGTTGGAGAATTTGTTTTTCCTGACGGAAGAAATCTTTATTCCGCACTTGAAAATAAAAGACTACGTAAAAGCCAACGCTCCGTTCTACAAACATTTCAATCTCGAACAATTCAACGAATATTTGAGTCTGTTTGACATGGACAATCAAAACGATTATCTGACAAAAATGTCTTTAGGACAGAAAAAGAAAGTGATGATTTGCTTTGCCTTGGCATGCAATACGCCCGTTTTAATCATGGACGAACCGACCAACGGCCTAGACATACCTTCCAAAAGCACTTTTAGAAAAATATTAGCAATGGCAGCCGACGAAGGCAAAACCATCGTCATCTCCACCCACCAAGTACGCGATTTGCACAGCTTGATAGATGCCGTGATTATTTTAGAGCAAGGAAAAATCCTGCTGAATGCCGATATTGACACCATTGCCCGTCAACTGTTGTTCAAAGTGAACGAAGACAACAATATAGACGAAGCCGACATTTTATATAAAGAAGAATCGCTCAAAGGAGACGTGGTGGTGGCCATTAACAAGGAACACCAAGAAAGTAAAGTGGATATTGAACTGCTTTTCAATGCAGTAATGAACCATCCACAGAAAATTAACGAAATTTTTCACGCTTAAAAATTGAAGATTATGAGTATCATTAATATCAAACATTTAATTAGCCATCATTTTATCAGCCACTGGAAAAGAGAATTGAAAATATTTGCCATTATGATTTTTTGTGCTTTTTTCCTTTTGCGTGCTCAGGATAATGTCCTTGAAACATTTGTGTGGCTGGCAGTATTGTATTCACTTGTTGAATTGAAATCCATTTATGCTGAAAACAAAGGCATGAACTACCTGCTTTTGCCGGCACAGACAAGCGAAAAAATAGTCTCTACATTTATTATTCACCAAATTTTCTACGTCTTGCTATCCATGGCAGCCTTGGCATTGGCATACGGAATAAATTGGCTGATAGCACAAAAAACGGGTCTTTATTTTTGGACGGACTATGCTCTAAAATGGCAAATCTTCAATTTTTCACAAGTTGTAAATGCCTTGTTGAGCATATGGTGTTGGCAAGTTATTTTTGTCTTTGGAGGCTTCTATTTCAAACGGCATCCGGGATTAGGAATTTTGCTAACCTTTATAGGCATTGGAATTATCACCTCCATGCTCATCGGCATCTGTACTTCCATAGTTATCACACACGACATTCACTATCCTCATTTTGTAACTCGTTTATTTGATTTAACCAACCCATCCATCCTGGAAAGTGACGGAATTTTTGATAATAATTTCACCAATTTTCCGGGTTTATTCTATATTTTGTCTGCCGTCCATATTATATTTTGGTGGTTGATGAGTTTTTTAAGATTAAGAGAAACGGAGGTCTAAATGAATTTTTCAGAACAAAAACCCATCTATCTGCAAATTGCCGACTGGCTGTGTGAGCAAATATTACTCGGCAAAATCAAGTCGGAAGAGCGGATATTGTCGTTAAGGGAATTGGCTAGTCAATTGGAAGTGAATCCCAACACCGTTATGCGGGCCTACGATATGTTGCAAGAAATGAATATCATTACCTGCAAACGCGGCATGGGCTATTTTGCCTCCGGCGAAGCCATGGAACGCATTACCGGTCTGCGCCGGCAAAGATTTATTGACGAAGAATTGCCGAAGCTGTTCCATACCATGCAACTGCTCCATATAGATATCGGCACATTGGAACATTTGTACAAAAATTATCAAACCAAACAATAGTTATTCACTTAAAAACAGATTTGAACATGAAAAAGTACACCAATAAAATTTTAATAAGCATAGGAATCATTTATTTGTTGATCGTTTTCTTCGGTGTATGGTTTGTAGTGGCTGTCGCCAAAGAAGCAGGCGACATCGACTTCAATCATTCTCCTTACACCTATTCAGATGAAGAAGAAATCTATCCGGAGGACTCCATATACTTCTACGACATAGAGGACACTATGCCGGCAAACATGGAATAGCACACTTTTACACTTAACATATTCATTCAAAAACTGCATAGCTTATGCAGTTTTTTTTATTTTTCTTATCATAAAATAAAGTATCTCTGCTCCAATGTCAATTAAAAATAGTACCTTTGCAGTTTGATTAAAAAAAAATACATACATGTATAGTTTATATGTCAAAGAAATCAAAGTATTTCTACATTCCATGATCGGCTATGTTGTCATGGGTGTGTTTTTGTGCTTAACGGGATTGTTTTTGTGGATATTTCCCATGTCGTACAATATTTTAGACCGGGGATATGCCGATTTGTATTCTTTATTTTCCATTGCACCGATAGTTTTAATGCTACTGGTGCCTGCCATTACCATGCGTTCGTTTGCCGAAGAACGTCGCACCGGCACCATGGAATTGTTGCTGACCATGCCTTTGAGTGACACGCAAATTATTTTGGCAAAATATTTGGCAGGTCTCACTTTGGTGCTTATTTCACTCATTCCTACGTTGATATACTTAATGAGTATCTACTTGTTGGGCTATCCGCAAGGCAATGTGGACATGGGTGCCATGTGGGGTTCTTATTTGGGATTGTTTTTCTTAGGTGCCACCTTTACCGCCATTGGAATATTTTGTTCGCTATTGACCGACAGTCAGATAGTTTCGTTTATCCTAGCCGTTTTATTCTGTTTTATCTGTTGGTTAGGATTCGATTTCATTTATTCTTTCAACCTATTCGGCTCTTTAGGTTTATTTATCAAATCCTTAGGAATCGAACACCACTATGCTTCTATCAGCCGTGGCGTTATCGACACAAGAGACATCATTTATTTTTTGAGTATCATCACCGTGTTTTTATTGGCATCCAGACTTCGTTTGCAAAGTAGAAAATGGTAAAAAAGGGAGGGAATATGAAAAAGAAGCAAGAACAACAAAACAAGATACTGAATATCAAAAAAGAAAATTGGAAGCAATTTACGCTCATTTTGTTAGCGATTATTGCCATCAACATTATATCCGGATTTGTTTTCCACCGTTTTGACCTTACAAAAGAAAAACGCTTTACCTTGTCCGCATCCACCAAAAACATGCTGAAAAATTTAGACGATGTAGTCTATGTAAAGGTATATTTATACGGCAAAAACCTTCCTGCCGATTTTCAGGAGTTGTCGTTAAAAACGCGTGAACTATTGGACGAAATGCGTGCCTACAGCGACAATATCGAATACGAATTTATCGACCCCACCAAAGGCAAAAGCGGAGCGGAACTAAAAGCCATCTACGGAGAACTCTATCAAAAAGGTTTGCGTCCGCAAGCCATACAATCTATGGAATCGGACGGTGTGAGCACACATTATATTGTGCCGGGGGCTTTGGTATGCTATCAAAGTTTTGAAGTGCCGGTGCAATTAGCCGATGCCGACGAAGGCCTATTGACACAAAGAGAAGAAATTATCAACTACTCCATGGAGAAGTTGGAATACAATATGAGCAATACCATTCGCCGAATCACCCACCAGCAAAATGCCAAAGTGGCATTTTTGAAAGGTCATGGCGAACTCTCCAATATAGATGTTTTTAAAGCGGCTGTCGCCATCGCCCAATTCTACGAAGTGGATTCTGTGATTTTGGACAACAAAATCAGCAGTATTTTTGACATAGAAGTAACAGACAGTATCAGCGGTGACTACCGCATAAAAGGCAATAAATACGACTTGTTGATTATTGCCAAACCCACCATTCCATTCGGCGACTACGAAAAATATCTTTTAGACCAATTTGTCATGCGAGGCGGTCGTTTGTTGTGGTATGTCGATCCGGTGATGGCGGAAATTGACAGCATGTACAACTACCCTGAAATGCCGTGTCTGCCTCGGGATTTGAATTTAGACGATATGTTTTTCCGCTATGGTGTCCGCTTTAACACCAATTTGTTGCAAGATTTGAATGCTTTGGCAATTCCTGTCAGCAGCGGAGAACAAGTAGCAGGACAAAATCAATATAAATTGATACCCTTCTACTATTTTCCTATCATCACCCCTTATGCCAAACACCCTATTGTCAACAATCTAAGTCTGCTACGCAGTGAATTTATCAGTTCTATTGATACCATCGGTGCCGGCAACAGCGGTGTAAAGAAAACCATTTTGCTCACCACTTCGGAAAATACAAAAGTGGTCAACACACCGGCTATCATCAGTTTGGAAGTGCTCAAACGCCGTGCCGACATGTTGCAATTCAACAAACAATATCTGCCGGTGAGTGTATTGGTGGAAGGCACCTTCCATTCGCTCTACACCGATTTGCAAGGCGAACATATCAAAGAATTGGGACTCATTAGCGAAAGCCGGCCTACTAAAATGGTTTTTGTGGCAGACGGAGACATGATAAAAAATCAATTGGGAGACAATTTCATCTATCCTTTGGGATACGACCGCTATACCAATACCGCCTTTGCCAACAAAAATTTCTTGTTAAATGCTGTCAACTATCTATGCGATGACGAAGAAATTTTACAAGTAAGGTCGAAAGATTTTAAAATGCGGCTGTTGGACAAAAACAAAATTCTCAAACAACGTACTTTCTGGCAATGCCTGAATATGATAGTTCCTCTGTTGATGATTATATTGTTGGGCATAGGACTTTACACCACGAGAAATTTAACCTATAAGAAAAAAACAAACTATGAAAAATAAAAAGAATTTGATATTGATTGTCATTAGTATTGTTTTAGTAGTGATAGCTCTTATATTGGTGCTGACACGACAATCGGGCACTATGAGTAAAAAGGAAAAGAGTTTTGCCGTAGAAGACACCACTGCTATCAAGAAGATTTTTCTCGCTGACAGCGACGGCAATACCGTCCTTTTGCAGCGAGACGAGCAAAAGGGTTGGACTGTCAACCAAAATTACGAAGTGATGCCCAACAATATTGAAGATTTGTTGAATTGTATTGCCAATTTGACAGTAAAGTCGCCTATTGCCAAAACTGCCCGCGAAAATATCAACAAACGCATGGCTACAGGTTCGGTAAAAGTGGAAATTTTCTACGATGACTATCACATCAAAATAGGTCGCTTGCATGTGTGGAAATATACGCACAAAAAAGTTTATTATATCGGACAGCAAACCATGGACAATTTGGGCAACTACGCCCTGCTGGAAGGGGCAAAATATCCTTGCGTAGTCTATTTGCCGGGCTTTCGCGGATTTGTCCGCCCGAAATATTCTCCTTTGGAAGATGCTTGGCGTACGCACAATATTGTCAAATTAAAAATGTCTAAAATCAAACGTGTTGACATCACCGATTTTGAGCATGCCGACCAAAGTTTCAGCATAGTAAAAGGCAGCGGCCGCCATTTTGACATTTACGCCACACAAACAGGAGAAAAGTTGCCGGCATACGACACCCTGAAACTCTTGGACCACCTTTCTGATTATAGAAATCTGAATTACGAAATGCAAGAAATGGAACTTTCCGAACAAGAAAAGGACTCCATTCTTACGAATAATAAATTCAAAGAAATCAGCATCACCGATGTGGACGGCAACAGCACTACTATCACCATGTTTAGAATCAACACCATTCTCAACACTGAAGAATACGACTACAACATGGCCTTTGTAGATGCCTTTAACAGAGATAAATTCTATGCCATTGTCAACGGCAACAAAAACGAGCTGTTTCTTTGTCAATTTTTCGTTTTTTACAGAATTGTACAACCTTTAAACTACTATATTCCCGGCAACGAAGCCCGTGCAATTCCCTCATTGAGAGAAATAAAAAATTGACATTCAATAAAATACAATTTTTATAAGAAAAACTATCTTTGGTATTAGTTTTTTTTGTAATTTTGCATTTCAATAAAGGTATCATGGCCGAGGGGCTAGGCAGAGGTCTGCAAAACCTTTTACGGCGGTTCGAATCCGTCTGGTACCTCAGGGGAATATGTAAGTTTACTTACAACATAACGCAAGACAAACAAAAGTCTTGCGTTTTTTTGTGCTAAAGTTTCTGATTGACTATGCAGGCGGTGGCACATGCCATCAGGGCGGCGGTTTCTGTCCGCAGACGCATATCTCCCATGCTCACAGGCACAAATCCATTAGCAAGTGCCAGTTCGACTTCTTGTGGGGAAAAATCTCCTTCCGGACCGATGAGCACAAGGGCGGACTTGTCTTTTTTGAGTGCTTCCTGCAAAGGAACAGACACTTGTGAAGCAGTTCCGCAATAGGCTATCAACTTCTGCCCGGCAAAAGTTTGTGATTGCCGGATAAAATCTTTAAAACCCACGTTGACTTCCAGAGACGGCAGATAGGCACGCAGGGATTGCTTCATGGCGGCAATCATCAAACGGACTATCCTGTCACTTTTGATACTTGTCCGTTCTGAATTTTCACAACAAAGTGTTGTTATTTTACTCACCCCTATTTCCACCGCCTTTTCGGCAAACCATTCAAAACGATCGGTATTTTTAGTGGGTGCCACTGCAAGATGCAAGTAATAGTCCATAGGCTGATAGTTGTCTATTGCCTCCACTATTTCCACCATACAAGCATGCAAATCGTTAACGGCAATTTTCACTTTAAAGAGGGTGCCTTGCCCATTGGTGAGAAAAATTTCGTCTCCCACCTGCAAACGCATCACCTTCAAACAATGCCTGGATTCATCTTCGGGCAACACATAGTGTGTGGTGGCAGTGGTGATATCCGGTGCATAAAATAATAACATGACAATTGTTTTTATTGAAATTGCAAAGATAGCATTTTTATTCTTCTTTTTCACCAACAAGCAAATTTATATTAATTTTGAAAAAACATTTCTCTAAAAATAGTACCTTTGCATATTATTCCATACGAAACGAACAAACGATGAATATAAAAGCACGCTTAACAGTGATGAATTTTCTCCAGTTTGCCATCTGGGGTGCCTATCTGACCTGCATGGGACGCTATTTGGGTCCCATGGGATTAGGAGGGAAAATAGGTTTATTTTATTCCATACAAGGCATTGTATCCTTATTTATGCCTGCCCTATTGGGCATTATTGCCGACAGGTGGATACAAGCCCAGAAAATGCTCGGCATCAGCCATGCCATTGCCGGCATTGCCATGACAGCCGCCGGCATATATGGGTTAAACGCCGGCACTGCCGTGCAATTCGGACCGCTTTTCACGCTTTACACCCTCAGCGTTGCCTTCTATATGCCGACATTGGCATTGTCGAATTCGGTGGCATACAATGCTTTGGAAAAAAGCGGCTACGACACTGTCAAAGCATTCCCTTCCATTAGAGTTTTCGGCACCATTGGCTTTATTGTCTCCATGTGGGCAGTAGATTTGTTAGGCTTTCAACATTCCGCCAAACAATTTATTGTCAGCGGAAGCATCGGCTTGGTGTTGGCATGCTATGCCTTTACCATGCCCTCGTGCCCTACCAACAAAGCACATTCCCAATCGTTGGCAGATGCCTTGGGATTGCGGGCATTTTCGCTTTTCAAGCAAAAAAGAATGGCCGTATTTTTCATTTTTTCCATGTTGCTGGGAGTCTCTTTGCAGATTACCAATGGCTTTGCCAACCCGTTTATTCATAGTTTTGGTGCCGAAGCACAATATGCCCATACTTTCGGCGTGCAACATGCCAACATTCTAATTTCCCTTTCGCAAATATCTGAAACACTTTGTATTTTGTTGATACCATTTTTCTTGAAACGCTACGGCATCAAAAAGGTGATGCTGATAGCGATGTTTGCATGGATGCTTCGCTTTGGTCTGTTCGGGTTAGGCAATCCCGGAGAGGGAATCTGGCTGTTGGCACTTTCCTGCGTGGTGTACGGGGTGGCATTCGATTTTTTCAATATCAGCGGATCTTTGTTTGTAGATAAGGAGACCGACACTTCCATGCGATCGTCGGCACAAGGCTTGTTCTTTTTGATGACCAACGGCATCGGTGCCACGCTGGGGACTTTTGGTGCCCAATGGGTTGTCAACCAATTCTGTCAATGGCAGGGACGTCATCTGGTCGGCAATTGGCAGGCGGTATGGTTTATATTTGCCGCATACGCACTTATTATCGCATTGGTATTTGCCGTAGTTTTCAAATACAAACACCAAGCGGAAGAATAATATCGGCAAAAAACCTGCTGATTTCAGCCATTTTCATAAAAAAAATGTTATCTTTGCAATTTCTAAGGAGACAGACATGGGACTATTATTTTCAGGCAATAAACGAGAAAAACGAACTTTTAACTACACACCGAAATACTACGACAAAAAAACTGACGACCTTCGCAAAGAGAAAATGCTCAATGATGAAGACAGTCAAGTAGATTTTTCGGACAGATTCCACCAAAAAATCAACGAAAACCGCCAAACCAAAAACGATTCAGCGAAAAAATTGATTATCATGGTGGCGATTTTAGCTTTGTTAATTTATATAATGGCATCTATTCACTGATATGGCTGATATTATCAATGTTTTACCGGATAGTGTTGCCAACCAGATTGCCGCCGGAGAGGTGGTGATACGGCCGGCATCAGTGGTGAAGGAGTTGGTGGAGAATGCCGTAGATGCCGGAGCGAAGCATATAGAGGTGATTGTCAAAAATGCCGGTCGCACCCTGATACAAGTTATCGACGACGGCAGTGGCATGAGTGAAACCGATGCCAGAATTGCCTTTGAACGTCATGCCACCTCAAAAATAAAACAAGCAGACGACTTGTTCCACTTGTCAACCAAAGGTTTCCGCGGAGAAGCGTTGGCGGCTATTGCCGCCATATCGCATGTGGAACTCCGCACCCGCCGGGCAGAAGACGAACTCGGAACAGAGATATTCATGGAAGGCAGCAAATGCACCGACCAACATGCCTGCACTTGCGAAAAAGGTGCCTCTTTTTCTATCAAAAACCTGTTTTTTAATGTTCCGGCAAGAAGAAATTTCTTAAAATCCGACAACATAGAATTCAGCCACATACAAGAAGAATTTTTAAGAGTGGCACTCATACACCACAATATCTCTTTTTCACTCTATCACAACGACAAAGTGGAATACAAACTGCCAACAGGAACTCTCAAACAAAGAATTGTCAATATTTTCGGCAACAGCTACAACGACAAACTGATACCTGTAGAACAGAATATCACTTTGGTGAATATCAGCGGATTTATTGTCAAACCGGAATTTGCCAAGAAAAGCAAAGGAGAGCAATATATGTTTGCCAACAATCGCTACATCCGCCACCCCTATTTGAATCATGCCATAGAAAGTGCTTTTTCGGAATTGATAAAAGACAATACCCATCCGGGTTATTTTATTTATCTGCAAGTGCCTGCCAATGCATTGGATATTAATATTTCTCCCACCAAAACGGAGGCAAAATTCCAAGAAGAAAAGAATATCTACAGCATTCTTTACTCCACCATCAAGCACAGCCTCGGCAAGTTTAATCTGACACCGTCATTGGATTTTGACGATGCACAAATCGGCATCAGTTTCAACAACCAGCACATTCCGCAACAACCGCTTTCGTACAAAAATCCGGACTACAACCCTTTTGACAAGAAGACTTTCCAACAACATGCCTCCGGCAGCGAAAACACTTGGAAAGCCAGCGGTGGCAACCAAGGTTGGGAGAAAATATATGCCTCTATCAAAGAAAACACACCGGAAGAAGCCATAGAAGAGCAACAAAGCCAACTCCATTTGCAAGAAGAAGACACACAACCTGTGGCATCCAACAACAATGTATTTCAAATACTTGACAAATACATTGTCGGCAAACTCAAGTCGGGATTGATTATCATAGACATCGATGCTGCCATGGAACGCATTATGTATGAACGATTTTTGAAACAATTAGACCAACATACGGACGGCAGCTGTCAAAAAATGCTTTTTGGAGAAACACTCACCTTTTCGCCTCAACAAGCCGAAATTGTCAAAGAATTGCTGCCGGAGTTGCACAGTTTAGGTTTCGGCATAGAAGAATTCGGCAAGAACACATTCATTATTGACGGCATGCCGGCAGAAGTGTCCGGACAACATCCGCAAGAAGTAATCGACAGTTTGTTGTCAACCTACAACAACAATCTTTTATCACTGAAGATTAGCAAGAAAAGCAATCTCGCCCACTCTTTTGCCCGCACTGTCAAATACCGTCAAAAGACATTGACAGATTTGGAAATGCAAAATATTATCCACGAATTGTTTACCACATCCGCTCCGCAAATATCACCCGGCAAGAAACGTATCTGTGTCATGTTTGACGGACAGGAACTACTGAAAATATTCAAATAATGACCAATAGCAAAAAAATCATCAACGATCCCGTTTACGGGCTTATCAATATCAACAGCGAACTGGTGTTCACGCTGATACAGCATCCCTATTTTCAACGCTTAAGAAACATTCACCAGTTGGGATTGTCGCACTTGGTGTATCCGGGTGCCACCCACACCCGTTTCCAACATTCCATAGGTGCCATGCATCTGATGCAAAACGCCTTGAAGACATTGATAGAAAAAGGTATTGACATCACCACAAAGGAGCAGGAAGCCACTTTGGCAGCCATATTGCTGCACGATATCGGGCACACGCCCTTTTCGCATGCCTTGGAAAACTTTTTTGTCCCCGGCAGCACCCACGAAGCCTTCACCCACCTGATTATACAAAGGCTCAACCAAGAACTGCAAGGGGCATTGGACCTCACCATACAAATTATCGACAATCAATACCACAAACACTTTCTGCACCAATTGGTGAGCAGCCAATTAGATGTGGACAGGTTAGACTATCTCAACAGAGACAGTTTTTATACCGGCGTGTCGGAAGGAGTGATAGGAGCGGAACGCATTATCAAAATGCTCCATGTAAAAGACGGGCAGTTGGTGGCAGAAAGCAAAGCCGTATATTCCATTGAAAAATTCATTATCTCCCGCCGTTTGATGTATTGGCAGGTATATCTGCACAAAACAGTGCATGTGGCGGAACAAATGCTGATAAAAACGCTGGAAAGGGCACTATGGCTCTATCGGAACCGCTGTCCGATATTCACCACAGCGGCTTTGGCGTTCTTTTTTGACCGCAGCCGCACCTTGGAAGAATTCCAACAGGAGGCTTGCTTGGAGAATTATCTTGATTTGGATGATATCAATATCTGGTTTTGCATCCAGCAATGGCAGCAGGCACAAGACGCCATTTTGGCGGAACTGAGCAAAAGACTTTGCCAACGCCGGCTGTTTCACATTGACATACAGGAGCAAGCCTACGACGAAGCCTATATCCGCCAGAAGCAAATGCTTGCCTGCGAGCACCTTCATATTCCTTTGGACATGGCACACTATTTTGTCATAGACGGGGAAATGGAAAACAGAGCCTACAATGCCAAAGTGGAAACCATCTGGATTA
>JAEEGK010006561.1_pt1 | contig 27973 bp, 25 predicted proteins | sample 8958771 | NCBI WGS metagenome assembly JAEEGK01 (sample SAMN16246547, study PRJNA631951) | gut metagenome | biome: gut microbiome; feature: rumen; material: SC-attached | host: Bos | place: Iran: Karaj | collected 2018-10 | reverse complement strand
CCTTGACGTTTATAAAGATTTTGGCAGACCGGATTATCGCTGCGTACTTTCCCTACGTGATCCTGCAGATCCCGAGAAGTATTATCCCGATGATGACATGTGGAATACCGCAGAGGCGTCCCTTCGTCAGGTGCTCAACGACATCGGCATTGAGTACACCGAGGAGATCGGTGAGGCTGCCTTCTATGGACCGAAGCTTGACGTAAACGTAAAGCCGGCCGTTGGCGCAGAGATCACCCTTTCCACCTGTCAGCTTGACTTCTGCCTGCCCATGAAGTTCGACCTGAAGTACATAGACAGCGACAGCACCGAGAAGACTCCCGTGGTGCTTCACCGCGCGATCCTTGGTACGCTGGATCGTTTCATGGCATACATTATCGAGCAGACCATGGGTAAGTTCCCGACCTGGCTTGCACCCCTGCAGGTAAAGGTTCTTCCCGTCAGCGAGAAGACCAATGACTACGCTGCAAAGGTGAACGAGGCACTCGAGAATGCCGGCGTTCGTACCTTCCTGGATGACAGAAGCGAGAAGATCGGTTACAAGATCCGTGAGGGTCAGCAGGTTGACCGCGTACCTTACATGCTGATCATCGGCCAGAAGGAAGCCGAGGACGGCACCGTCAGCGTTCGTAAGCGTGACTGCACCGAGAACGAAGTCATGAGCCTTGACGACTTCATCGCAAAGGTGACCGAAGAGATCCGCACCAAGGCAAGATAAAAGGATACTTCTTTGAGACAATCCTTTATCTTTCAAGACATTCCCTGATATTTATTTGAAATTATGTTATTTCATTCCAGTGCCCTGTTTCCATTGGGCACTGGAAATCTTTATATTCTATCGTATCAATGCCAATTCTATTGTATCAATGCTAACTCTGTCGTATCTCTGCAATACTCCATTATTACTCTATTATTTCTTTACCAATGAAGCCAATCATGCTTTCAAGCAACAAAATTCCCCCATTCTTATTCAATAGTTGCCCTAAAACAGCACAGGGAAGAAAACGGGCAACAAAATAGAAACAAATGTGAAAAATAGTTGCCCCAAAACGGTCTAGGGAAGAAAACGGGCAACAAAATAGAAACAAACGTGAAAAATAGTTGCCGCAAAACAGTCTAGGGAAGAAAACGGGCAACAAAATAGAAACAAACGTGAAAAATAGTTGCCCCCAAGCAGTCTAGGGAAGAAAACGGGCAACAAAATAGAAACAAACGTGAAAAATAGTTGCCGCAAAACCAGTCCAAGAAAGAAAGTGGGCAACAAAAAAAGAGATATCGAAACAAATTGAAGCTCGAAATATGCTAAATGAATTAGGAAGGAGAAAATGAAATGTCAAAAAAAGTATTAAACTTGAAACCGACAAACTTATATGAGGAAGCAAGCAGAAGGTATCAAGAACTGTTGAAAATGAAAATGGAAATGGAAGCATCCATAGAAAAAGCGCCACCAGGGAAAATACATATAATTCGTTCAAATAAACGCACACAATTCTATTTAAGAACTGAAAAAACAGATCGAATGGGGGAATATGTTTCAAAATCAAATGCTTCAAAACTAAAAACATATATTCAGAAAACATATGATGCGAGAATCGTAAAGTATCTCGATCAAGAATTGAAGATTCTGGAATCTTTTCTGAGAAAATCTAGTTGTTTCTTTGAAGGTATGTCGCAAAGCCAAGCAAATCATTTCATCAAAGGTGAATTATCAATTCTTCCAAGTTATCCCATCAAAAGAATTCAACAAATCTACTCAAGTTATCCCGAAGAAGCAAAAAAGTATATTAATCCCATCGATATGTCTGATGAAGATTACGTAAAACAGTGGCTAGACATTCCATACAACGGAAAAGAGATCTCTGAGTACATGACCTGCTATGAGACAAACAGAAAAGAAAAAGTAAGATCAAAATCAGAGCTTAACATCGCGAATGCGCTGGCGGTAAAAGGAACCCCTTATAAATATGAGTGTCCGTTGCTTTTGAAGAATGGATTTACGATCTATCCGGACTTTACGGTTCTCAACGTAAAAGAGAGAAGGGTAAAGTATTGGGAGCACAGAGGGATGATGGATGATAAAGACTATGCAAAAAACGCAGTTTCAAGAATCAAAACTTATGTGAACAATGGATATTATCTAGGAATCGACCTGATCATAACCGAAGAAACTTCGTCAAGTCCATTGGGAACGGATGAAATTGATGCAGTTATTAAAAAGTACTTTTAAGGCTGCGAAAAAGTAAGGAGAAGGGAACGTGAGAAATAAGCAAAGGGAAAGGGAATATAAGGGAAAGGGATAGCAAGGGGAATGCGGGGTAAGGGGAAAGCCAAGGTAAGGGGAGTGCGTTGACGAATGCCAAAGGGATGGTTATTATAATAATATATCATGAGATTAGGATTCTGGCAGAGACGAAGAAGACAGGATTCTTTCCAAATCGTCAACTAGTAAATGTCACAGATAATAAGCAGGTAAGCTTGAGCAGGAGGCCGCGACGTGTTAAAAAAGGTTAGTAAAACATTTGAATTTACGATATTGGTAAGGTGGCTGCTCTTTGCAGAAATCTTGTATTTGATCGTGATGAGCCTCATCAAGCTTGACAATCAGGCGTTTACCAAGTATCAGGGTTTCGTGGATGAAGACGTACACGTGGTTCGGGTTTCTGACGTTCAATATGACCAGAACAGATACAAACCACGCTATTTATTGTTAACGTGCAAAACGGAGCTTGGCGGTAAGGAATACAGTTTTGCCGTAAATCCAGTGGAATTTAGCCAGGAACTTGATGAAAAGTCGCTTCGCAAAATGGCGGAAGATAGGGCGAAACTGCATGGATATCTGTATAGCACGCAAGACAGAAAATATATGTTTTTTTCCCGAAGCTTCTATCACGAACGTGAATTTTTGTTTATAAAATATTTGGAGGAGATCTATACTCTCTCAAGATCTGCGTTATTGGTCAAGATAATTTGTTACGTTATTTTTGGATTCTATGCATACTTAAAACTTAAGACTCCGTCCAGGCGGGAATGGAAATTCTATAGGAATGAGACCAAAGCCCATCCTACGGGCGACCAGTATACGAACCGGGCGATCAAAAACAATCCGGAATACAGCTATCAGGCGAAGGAGATCTTTGCGCAGAATTACCCGCGGGAGATCGTGACAGTCGCAAAAGCACTGCGCTCCGGCGCCGCAAAAGTCTCGGCGCAGCAAACGAAGGCCCTTAAGGAAACGGGAGAATACGTGCCCGAGGAGGAAGAGTGGGTATATGGAAGATCCGTGATGACGGAGCTTTCCACCACCAGTCCTGCGGATGCGATCTACCGAGTTTATCGGGAGGGGCATATAGACGAGGAATTTGAAGAACCTGAAGAAAAAGTGCCGTTGGAGAGAGAGCTGGAAGGCCCGATCACTAGCGATTATGCCGTGGCCAGGGAAGCGGTATTGCTCAAGACAGAACCGAAAAAGTTATTCCAAAAAAAGAGAAAAGTTCTTTTGGTTGAACGCACGAGGGAAAGTGATTACGCGTTGCATCAGCTGGAGCCGGATTATTTTGTGGCGCGGGAAATACCGGGAAATTACGTGTTGTTCATCAAGGATAAGGACGTCGTTGGAGTATATGAAAACGTTTTGAAAAATAAAGATAATCCGATCATGCTTGAGTATGATGATCGCATAAAGAAAATCCGAAGTAACGAGAAGCATTACCATTACGTACAGCACTCCTGGATTTTTGGTTCTTTGATTCTTTTGGTATTCGCGTGGCGTTTTACCTGGACGTGGTTCGCGCCCGCCGCTTTTGGGATTTATATGATAGCCGTGCACACCTTTAAGAGATTTGCTCTTTCGGTTGCGAAGGATCATGAGAAAAAGAATGGAAAGTTCATCTTCGACAGTATGTTCCGCGTTAGATGGGGCATTCCCTATACGATCTTAAAGGTCATCGCCGTGATCTTGTTAATCGTGAGATGCATATGCGTTGGAATCGCGTAAAGGAATGGCGTAAAGAAATTACGTAAAGGAAGAGCATAAAGGAAAAGCGCAGTAGCCTAAATCAGGCCAGCTGCGCTTTCTGCATGTTGTAGTAAATTCCCTTTTTCTCCATCAGTTCCGCATGGGTGCCGCGTTCCGCGATCTCGCCGTCATGGATGACAAGAATGAGGTCCGCATTCATGATGGTGGAGAGGCGATGCGCGATGGCAATGATCGTGCGCTTTCCTGCGAGCTCTCCGATGGCTTTCTGGATCTGTTGCTCCGTTGCAACGTCAACGGATGCGGTAGCTTCATCTAATACGATAATGGGACTGTTCCTTAGAATGGCGCGGGCGATGGCCACGCGCTGTTTTTGTCCGCCGGAAAGGCGAAGTCCGCGCTCACCGACCTGTGTTTCGTATTTGTCCGGCATGTGCAGGATGTCTTCGTGAATGTGAGCGGCCTTTGCGGCGGCCTCGATCTCGTCCTGCGTGGCATCCGGACGTGCGTAACCAATGTTCTCCGCGATGGTCCCGTTAAACAGGAAGGTGTCCTGCAATACGGGAGAAATGTTATGACGAAGGCTTTCCAAAGTAACGTGTTTAATATCCTGACCGTCGATCAGGATCCTGCCTTCGATGGGATCGTAAAACCTTGAGATCAGCTGGGTTGCCGTGGTTTTTCCAACGCCCGTGGGCCCCACCAGTGCGACCATCATGCCGGGATCACAGGAGAAGGAAACGTGCTTGAGTACCGGAATCTGATTCTCATAGTGGAAGGTCACGTCATCAAATTGGAGGGCCCCCTTGACGTTCTCCAGAGGCTTTGCGTCCTTTGCATTTTGGATCGCCGAAGGCGTATCAAGGATCAGGGTTACGCGCTCCGCGCCGGCAAGGGACTGCTGCAGGCTTTCGAGAAGGTTCGCAAGACCTGAAACGGGTGCGTAGAAGAGCCCAAGGTATAAGACAAAGGCAACGATGTCTGCGACGCTGATCTGGCCTTGATAGGCAAGGTAACCGCCAAAGAAAACCACAAGCACCGTACCGAGGGAGGAGAGCAGTTCCACGCAGGGATGGAAGATGGCACTGGCGCGAAGCGCGCGGAGCATGGCAACCACTTGCTCAAAGCTCTTCTTGCGGACGCGCTCGCCCTCGTATTCCTCCTGGCCAAAGGCCTGAATCTCATGCAGTCCGGAGAGACTGTCCTGGAGCTGCGCATTCAACTCGCCCATGACCTTTTGCGATGCCTTAAAATACGGTCTCACAATCTTTGCAAAGATCACGCCGGAGATGAGGATGAGCGGAATCGGGCAGCAGGTGATCAGGGCCAGCTTCCAGTTGATGGTTAGCAGGATCACGAGCACGCCGACAAAGGTGACAAGATTCGTGATGATGTCGGGGATCATGTGGGCGTACAAAAGCTCGAAATCCCTAGTGTCATTAACGACGCGGCTCATCAGGTCGCCGGTCTGCTTATCGTGGAAGAAGCTTAAGTCCAAACACTGGAGCTTGTCGTACAGTCTGCTTCGCAAATCGCCCACGAGATACCAGGCAGCCCTGTGTGCGAGATAATTGCTCAGGAACCGGAACAGTACCCGAAGCAAATATAATGCAAGCAAGACATATGCCAGATGCATGATGGAATTCAGTGCGCTTTCATCAACGCCCTTCTCCACGATTCCCGTCATGGCGGACAGAACCTTTGGCGCGGACAGATTGACCAACGTAAGGCCAAGCGTGGAAAGAATGGCGATCACGTACAGACCCTTATAGCGTGCTGCTTCTTTTGTCAGTTTCCATAGTGTTTTCACGTGAACTCTCCCTTATTTTGCCATGGATGCCATGGCCGATAATTGACGTTTCCCAAATATAGTGTAAAGGATGCCGGGCTTTATGAAAATGGAGAATATTGTTTTTTAGACATGCGAAATTGCAAAATGCGGCTCGACTGTGATGACAAGACGATGGTGCAGCCCGACGTCATCATTTTGTGCGATCAAAGTAAGATCTGGAAATGAATGCTTACGTATTGCTGGAAAGATGAGTATACGCCCCGCGTATATCCTTTAGAGGGAAGCATTCCCGTGGAATTATGTGACGGGGAGCTGATGATCGATCTGGAAAGCCTTGCGGCGTTGATCAAGGACTATCCGGAATGAATGAAACGCAAGAACGGCGAAGAACGCGACAAAAATCACGGCTTGCCATAAGAAGAAATTGCCTGTATAATTAATTTTACGGCAGGAAGCCGTATGGCCATGCAGAAGCATTGCGAAGAAAGGGATCAATTCGAAAGGTCTCGTGAAAACATTGTTTGTTCATGTTTGTAAACGTAAATAAGCGAAATCGTATGTCAGAAGGCGCACGAATCCGCAGAAGGCGGGAGGAGTGCGCCTTTCTTTTATGGGGAGACGAAAACGTGAATTTAAAAGAGTTTTTCTTGGAAAATCCCAGAGTTGCCGTTGCTTTTTCGGGGGGAGTGGACTCATCCTATCTATTATGGGCGGCGCTGCAATATGCGAAGGAAGTCAGGGCGTATTACGTAGCCGCGGAGTTCCAGCCACGGTTTGAATATGAGGACGCCATGAGGCTTGCCGGCGAAATTGGCGCTGACGTCAGGGTGTTGAAGATCAGTGCCCTGAACGTGCCTGGCGTAAAGGAGAATCCTGCAAACCGCTGTTATTTTTGCAAGCAGGGAATTTTTGGAGCCATATGGAACGCGGCGAGGGAGGATGGATTTCAGGTATTGCTGGATGGGACAAATGCCTCTGATGACGCGGGGGACAGGCCCGGAATGAAAGCGCTGAAGGAGTTGTCCGTCAGGTCGCCGCTACGGGAATGCAATCTTACGAAATCGCAGATCCGTCAGCTTTCGAAGGAGGCAGGACTCTTTACCTGGGACAAACCGGCTTATGCCTGTCTTGCGACCAGAATCCCCACGGGAGAGGTCATCACCAAGGAAAAACTTGCTGCCACGGAAGCTGCGGAAGGGTACTTATTCTCCCTGGGATTTACGGATTTCCGGGTCCGTTCGCGTGAGGGGCACGCCAGGATCCAATTGCCGGAAGCACAGTGGGAGAAATTGGCAAAGCACAGGGCGGAGATTTTAAACGAGTTGAAGAAATACTACGTAACGGTTTCACTGGATCTGGAAGTCAGATGACGCAAGATTCGGATGGAAGAGGCAGAAACGTGGGAGGCAGAGGTGAACGTATGGACGAGGATATTCGCGGATTATTAGAGGGAATCAAGGATGGTACCGTTTCCGTAGAGGAAGCGCTCTTGGAATTAAAGAAAAAGCCCTTTGAAGACATCGGCTATGCGAAGGTGGATATGCACAGAAAGCTCCGCCAGGGTGCGGCTGAGGTGATCTATGGAGCAGGGAAAACACCGCAGCAGATCACCGGCATAGCGGACGTGATGCGCAGGAACGGACAAAATACAATCCTGATCACGAGATTATCGAAGGAAAGTTCCGAGATCGTGACAAAGACGCATCCGATGCAATATTTTGAAGAGGCGCGTTGCGGCGTGATCGGTGAAATCCCCAAGGCAAGTGGCCTTGGAAGGATTGTCGTTGCCACCGGCGGGACCAGTGACGTTCCGGTAGCAGAGGAGGCGGCGGTCACCGCGACGGTTCTGGGAAATGAAGTGGTCCGCCTGTACGACGTCGGAGTGGCGGGATTACACCGCACGCTGGCGCATTTGGATGACATTATGAATGCCAACGTGATCATTGCCATTGCGGGGATGGAAGGTGCGCTTGCCAGCGTGATCGGTGGTCTTGCGGATTGTCCCGTGATCGCAGTTCCGACCAGCGTTGGATATGGCGCATCCTTCCACGGACTTTCCGCACTTTTGTCCATGCTGAATTCCTGTGCGAGCGGTGTTTCCGTGGTTAATATTGATAATGGATTCGGTGCGGGATATCTTGCAAGCATGATCAACCATCCGAAACGTTAAGTGAATCTGTCTGAGGCAATTTGCCCGGAACCTGATCCGCCCGTAGCTGCGGACAAGGTCAATTGTACCGCCCGGAAGGCAGATAATACCGCCCGAAAAATCAAATGGAAGCTCAGGCGGTAGTGAGGAGCAAGAACAGTACCGCCCAAAAGACCAAATGGAGTTTCAGGCGGTAGTAAGGAGCAGAAAAGGAGGACGCATATGAAAGCTTTGTACGTGGACTGTGGTATGGGAGCAGCCGGTGACATGTTGACGGCTGCATTACTGGAGCTGTTACCGGATCCGGATGGATTCCTGGAAGAGCTAAATGAGCTTGGAATTCCTGGCGTCAAGTATCAGAAGGAAGCTTCCGTAAAATGTGGGATTACGGGTACGCATATGCGCGTCACCATCCATGGTGAGGAAGAGGAGAGTCACGACCATGATCACGACCATGACCATGACCATGATCACGACCATGACCATCACCACGATCACGACCATGATCACGGTCATGACCATCATCACGGTCATCACCATGCGTCCATGGGCGACATAGAGCATATTGTAAGAGATCATCTGCATTTGCCGCAGAAAGTGCAGGATGACGTGATGGCGGTTTACGGGCTGATCGCGGCAGCGGAAAGCCAGGTGCATGGCAAGCCCGTTACGGAGATTCATTTTCATGAAGTAGGCACCATGGATGCCGTTGCAGACGTTGTGGCGGTATGCCTTTTGATAGATAAGCTCGCGCCCAGTGAGATTATTGTCTCGCCCGTCCACGTGGGAAGTGGCCAGGTGCATTGTGCGCATGGCATTCTCCCCGTACCTGCTCCTGCGACGGCTTTGATCCTGAGGGACGTGCCAATCTATGGTGGAAGCATTCGCGGAGAACTTTGCACGCCTACGGGAGCGGCACTTCTAAAGCATTTTGCCACGAAGTTCGGCAGCATGCCGGCCATGCGCGTCAATGCCATCGGCTACGGCATGGGAAAAAAGGATTTTGAGGCGGCAAATTGTGTCAGGGCCATATTGGGTGAAACAGAGGTTACCGCGGGAGGACAAGGCGAAGAAGCCTGCAGGAAGCAGGTTGACCGCGAAGACATTTTTGAGCTTAGCTGCAACGTGGATGACATGACGGGTGAGGAGATCGGATTTGCCATGGAGCGCTTGTTTGAGGCGGGAGCAAGGGACGTATATACCGTTCCCATCGGCATGAAAAAGAATCGCCCCGGTATCCTAATTCGTACGTTATGTACGGAAGAGAAAAAGGAAGGGATCGTGGAAGCCATATTCAAACACACGACCACAATCGGCATCCGTGAATGTGCCATGAAGCGTTACGTGCTAAGCAGAAGCGTTGAAACCGTGGAGACGCCGGGAGGAACCATTCACAGAAAGATTTCCGAAGGCTATGGCACGAAGCGGGAAAAAGCAGAGTTTGAGGATCTTGCCAGAATTGCAAGGGAACAAGGCATCAGTCTCTGGGAGGCAAGGGAGAATTTGAACGCCTGAAGGCGTAAGGGGGAGAATACAAGGCTAGAAAGCTAAGGAAACGTGAAATAAACAGCCTTTTGGCAGCTTGATCAGAAGAGCCTGCTGTCGGAGACGAACTTGACGGATTGGAAAACACCGCGCGCGGATGACCGTGACCAGAAGGGAGCAAAGTCCTTGCGAGGTGCAGACCCAAGGTGAACTATCATGCTCACGCAAGAACAAATTAATGAGACGTGGAACATTCGGGCCGACAATTACAACAAATACGTAAGAGAAGAATTGCTTACGGATCGGCCCGCCAAGTGGCTTGAACGGATCAAGGCAAATGCCCCGGCAGGGAACCCTTTGCGCATTCTGGATGCAGGATGTGGCCCAGGGTTCTTTTGCGTGCTTTTTTCGAAGGAAGGGCATGACGTGACGGGAATCGACGGATCGGAACGCATGCTGGGACATGCGCGCGAAAATGCGCTTTTGCAAGGCGTAAGCCCTCAGCTGATCAAAGGAGACTTCGGAAGACTGCCCTTTGGGGACAATACCTTTGATCTGGTCATTTCGCGCAACGTGACCCATACGATCCGGGAACACCTAAAGGTGTACGGTGAATGGAACCGCGTGCTAAAGCCGGGCGGCGTGCTGCTGATCTTTGATGCAAACTGGCATCTGCCCTATCAGCCGGGACCCGTCCGGGAGGAAGCCATCCGCAGGGAAAAACAATGTCTGGAGCAATATGCAAAAGGCTTTACCCATGACGGATCCTATGAATATATTGACAGCGAATTGGATCCGCCGGAGTATCAGGTCTTTGGAAGCGCGATTCGTCCGGACTTTGACTGCGGCATTCTCCACCAGCTTCCGTTTGAAGAAATCTCTTTTGAAAGGGACGTGACGGAGGAATTATGGAGTGAAAAAGAGAAGGTGACGTACGGAGCCACGCCGCTCTACATGCTTCACGCCGTGAAAAAACAGGAATAAACCGACGAGCCGCATGGGAGCAGTCATGAACGGATTCGTGGGCGCCGGTGGGGAGAGCATCAACGGGATCATACGGAAATAAAGAATGAGGAAAATAAAAATGAAAAAGATAACGAAATTCAGTAAGTTGTTGGTAATACTGTGCCTTTTGTTTGCAATGACGGCATGCAGCAAGGCTTCTGAGGAATCTTCCGCGCAGGGGCAGGGAGGACGGAGTCAGAGCGGACAGGGCGCGCAGGGAGTTCAGGGTGCCAATGCGGAGCCGAAGCTGATCAGGCTTGCCGAGAGCTTCTGCTATACCAGTTTGGACGTACACAAGGATTATTACGGATGGTATACCTCCATTTACGGAGTGTCAGAGACCTTATTCCGCGTGTCAGACGACATGTCGATCAAACCGCTTCTGGCAAAGGACTATTCCGTGAGTGAGGATGGTAGGACTTGGACGTTCCAGATTGCAGACGCGACGTTTTCCAACAAAACGCCCGTGACTGCCGACATGGTGAGCCGCAATCTCCGGCGCGCAGCGAAGGAGAATGAGAGATTTGCCTACCTGGCTAGCTTCGCGTATGCGACGGAGGGCGAGAAAACCTTAAAGATCACGACGCCGGACGTTTATCCGACGATGCTCAGCGACCTTACCGCGCCGGAGCTTGGCATCATGGATCTTGACAATACGACGGATTTTGACAACGCTCCCGTCTGCACCGGACCCTTTGTGATCAAATCCTTTGAGCCGGAAGGTACTGTGGTCGTAGAGAAAAACGCGGCTTATTGGAATGGCGAAGTAAAGCTTGACGGCGCTACGTTTTATTACATGCAGGATGACGAGACGAAGCTAAATGCAATGCAGGCCGGTGACATTGACGGATATACCAGCGTTACTGCAGCTGCAAAACAGATCTTGGCAGCGGATCCCGCATCTTACGTGCTCACGGAGATCCCGGCAACGCGACTTCAGTTTTACGTATTGAACAAGAACCGTTTGGATGATAAAGTAAGACAGGCAGTCAATCTGACGGTGGACGTAAATTCCATCGCAGATTTCCTTGGCGGAACGGTTTCGCCTGCAGTAGGACCTTTTAGTGCGGCAGCTCCTTATGGAAAGGTAACGAAGCCGGCCGTAGATACTGCAAAGGCAAAGAGCCTGCTGGAGGAAGACGGTTACGTGATGGGATCTGACGGCTATTATGCAAAGAACGGTGAGACGCTGACCCTGAGCATTGGCTATTATGCAGCCCGTTCACTGGATTCCATCGCCGTTTTGATGCAGGATCAGTTTAAGAACGTCGGCATCAAGGCTGTTTTGAACGTACAGGAAGATCCTGACAGCACTTACGTAGCAACCGGAGAATATGACGTAGCGCTATATTGCATGATCGCAGATAAGTCAGGCGACCCTTATTACTGTTGCGACGCATTGTTCAGAAAAGGCAGCAAGTGGGCGCTGGCAGGTTTTGCAAACCAGAAGTGTGAGGATCTGATCGATCAGTTACAGTATGAAACTGACGTTAATCAGCGTGCGAAGCTCGCAAACCAGATCGTTCAGATGAGCATAGACGACAATGCCTTTGGTTACGTTGGCCTATTCAACAAGACGACGGTTACGGCTAAGGGAGTTACTGGCATTGCGGAGAATTGTCCCTTTGACTTTTACGGAGTCAGCGCGGATACGGACGTAAACAAGTAAAGAGCGCAAAAAAATCTGGCAGGAGAAAGGAGAGGAAGCTAATGATTAAGTACGTAGGAAAGCGCCTGCTTCATTTGGCGTGGATCATGTTGGCAGTCAGCTTTCTCACCTTTCTCTTAATGTATCTGACGCCGGGAGACGCGGCTTCGAAAAAGCTTTCCGCGCAAGGCGTGGCGGTCTCGGAAGAAGTGCTGATGCAGACAAGGGAGAACATGGGATTGCTCCGGCCGTTTTTCATTCAGTACGGCGACTGGATGCTCCATGCGATGCGCTTTGATCTCGGCGTTTCCTTTAAGGACGGCTTTCCGGTTGCGGAAAAGCTATGGAAGGGTCTAAAGAATACGGCAATCCTAATGGTCGTAAGTATTTTGCTGTCCCTGCTGGCTGCGGTGCCACTGGCATTTCTGGCGGCGCTGAAAAAGGATTCCGTATTTGATCACGGGATCCGGCTGATCAGTTTTGTTGGAAATTCCATTCCCAACTTTTTGATTTCCGTGCTTTTGATTTATTTTATATGTGTCAGGGCAAAGCTGCTTCCCGTGGTGGCAGATAAGAGCGTGCGCGGGCTGATTCTGCCTTGTCTTGCGCTGTCCATACCAATCATCAGCAGGTTTGTAAGGCAGTTTCGCGCGGAATTCCTTGAACAGCTGGGTAAACCATTTGTAGCGGGTGCAAGGGCAAGAGGCGTCAAGGAGTTTTACGTGTTAAGGGACGTTTTTCACAATGCGTCCATCAATATTTTGACAATCGTTGGATTATCCGTCGGAACGCTTCTTGGCGGAAGCGTCGTGATCGAAACGATTTTCCGCTGGCCGGGGCTTGGGAAGCTCGCGATGGATGCCATTACCAACCGGGATTATCCGGTGATCCAGGGATTTGTGCTCCTGACCTGTGCCATTTACGTGACCGTAAATCTGATCACGGATATCAGCTATCATTTTATCGATCCAAGATTGCGGGAAAGGTAGGAAACGGACTTGAAAAAGAGAAAAATACCTTTATCGCACTTGAAAACAAAGCTCTGGATCTTCCTGGCACTTGCGGGCTTCCTGATCATTTTAAGTCTGCTCGCGCCGCTTTTGTGCCCCAATGATCCTTTCGCAACGTCAGCCAAAGTCATGAATCAGGCGCCATGTAAGGAGTTTCCCATGGGAACGGACCGCTATGGGAGGTGTATTTGCTCCCGCGTTCTTATGGGGGCCAGAACCTCTATATTTTCTGCTGTTTCGCTGGTGATGATCACGTTTGTCGCAGGAACGGTTTTGGGACTAATCGCCGGATGGTTTGAGGGCGTGGCAGACAGTCTGATCATGCGTCTGGCAGACGTCATGCTGGCATTCCCGCAGATGGTGATCGCCATTGCCGTCGCAGGCATTTTGGGCGGAGGAATGGGGAATGCCATGCTGGCAATGGGAATCACGGGATGGACAATCTATGCGCGTCTTGCAAGGGCGCAGGTTCTTTCGCTCAAAAAAGAGCCCTACGTACAGGCGGCAAAGCTTTCGGGATGTAATGCCTTTACAATCATGGTAAAGACGCTGTTGCCAAACATGCTTGGACCCCTGATCGTAAATGCGACAACACAGATCGGAGTGATGATGATCGGCATTGCAGGTCTTTCGTTTCTTGGCATTGGCGTAACGGAACCGCAGGCAGAATGGGGTAGCATGATCAATTTGTCGAGATCCTACGTGCAGCTTGCGCCATGGGCCGTATTTGCGCCTGCAGCGGCCACGGTTTTGACGGTCATGATCTTTAATTATCTTGGCGATTGCCTCAGGGACTATCTGGAAGTGGGAGGGAAAGAATGAAGAAGGAAACAGTCTTGGAAATCCTTTCCCTGACCGCCGGGTACGGAGAGAAAAACATCATAGAGGATTTATCCTTTACGTTGGAGCGCGGTGAGATTTTTTGTCTTGCAGGAGAAAGCGGAAGCGGGAAAAGTACGGTGTTAAAGGCGCTGATCTCATCACCGGAGATTCAATTGAAGTCGGGAGAGATCCGGTTAGAGGGAACAGAATTGTCATCTCTCTCTCTCAAGAAGCGTCATAAGCTTTGCACCAGAAAAATGGGCATGGTGTTTCAAAGTCCCGGTGCGGCCTTCAACCCAATCCGCCCATACGGAAAGCAGTTTATTGAAACGCTAAAGAGCCACGGGATCTATGAGAAGGCTTCTTTTATGCGGCAGGTAAGGGATGCGTTTGAAAAAGTGGATCTGAAGGATGCGGAGAAATTACTGAGCGAATGCCCGTACATGCTCAGCGGCGGAATGAATCAGCGTATGGCACTTGCGTTGGCCATGCTGTCAGGTCAGGAAATCCTGCTTTGCGATGAGCCTACCAGTGCCCTGGATGCTACCATCCAGCTTCAGGTGGCACAGGAATTAAAGAAGCTTCGGGACGAGAGCGGCATTTCTCAGATCATAGTGACGCACAATCTTGCAATGGCGGGTTTTCTGGCTGACCGTATTGGGATAATGCATCAGGGCAGGCTTATCGAACTGGGGACGGCAGATGAGATATTAAATCATCCTCGGCATGATTACGTAAAGAGCCTGATCGCGGCAATTCCTAAGCTTGGAGGAACGCTATGATTCTAGAAATAAAGAATCTTTCAAAAACATATGGCGACAAACAGGCAGTAAATCAGGCGCTGAAGGGAGTTAGTTTTTCTCTAAAAAAAGGTGAAATCCTGGGAATTGTCGGAGAGAGCGGGAGCGGAAAGACGACGCTTCTTAAGCTTGTCAGCGGACTCGAAAAGCCGGATGCGGGAGAAATTCTTCTTGACGGGAAGCCCTTGTCCGCCAAGCGCACAAAGGATGATTACCGCAGGATGCAGATGATCTTTCAGGATGCAGTGGCTTCCTTTCATCCGAGAAGAACCATTGCGGATTCCATCCGGGAGACGACAAACAGTCTTCTTGGAAGGGCGGAAAAACCAGACTTAAATGAGCTTTCTGAGCGCGTAGGACTGTCAATAGAGCTCATGGAGCGCAGGCCCGGAAATCTTAGCGGCGGACAGTGCCAACGATTTGCGATCGCCAGGGCGCTTTCGGTTCATCCCGAGATCCTGCTCTGCGATGAGATCACAAGCGCACTCGACGTCTCCAATCAGGCGCAGATTCTGCGGCTTCTTTCCGGAATCTGCAGGGACACGGGAACCTCCGCCTTGTTTGTGTCGCATGATCTTGCGGTGGTAAGTAATCTGTGCGACCGGATCCTTGTCATGAAGGACGGCGTTATCGTGGAAGAGGGTGACGCGCGGCAGATCATCCATGAACCCAAGGAAGCCTATACCCAAAAGCTGATCGAATCGGTGATGGAAGTGAAGGACGTAAGAGAGCGCGTTCAGAAATATTGGACGATCCGGACAAAAGATTTTAATGCCATCCGACTGAATGAGCTGCATGATGAGATCAGCGACCGCTGGAGCGCAGAATTAAATGCGAGAATTCCCTGCGGCAAAGCGCTGGACGTATTGGATGCGGGAACGGGAACGGGTTATTTTGCCGTACTGCTTGGCAGGGAGGGCCACCGAGTGACGGGGATTGACCTAACGGCATCCATGCTGGAGGAAGCACGGAAAACAGCTGAACTGTTTAAGGTCGATGCAGGCTTTCTGCAAATGGACGTTCAGGAGACAGACTTTGCAGAGGAAAGCTTCGACGTGATCGTAACGAGGAACGTGACCTGGACGCTTCCTGATCCCGGGAAAGCATACAATGAATGGTACAGGCTCTTAAGGCCCGGAGGGATTCTTCTAAATTTCGACGCGAATTATGCAGACAACGTCCGCAATCATAATCAGAAGGAATCTTGGGTGAAGCCGAAGGACGTGTATGGGCATATCGGGATCACAAAGGAACTGAGTGAAGAAAATGCCGGGATCACGCTGGCCATGCCTGCCAGCAGGCACCACAGACCGCAGTGGGACGGAATTCTTGCCAAGGAGGCAGGCTTTTCGGAGTGGGGGGCGGATGAAGAGGTCGGTAAGAGGGTTTTGCGGGAGCATGACCTGAGTGATGCTCCGTTATTTTTGTTTTGGGCAAGAAAATAAGCGCAGTGCGGTGCGTGCAATGCGCTTATTTTTTGTGCAGATGCATGGCCTAAGGCGTGGCCTGCTTCAAAATAAAGTCTGCAATCTCATCCGTTAGTTCTTCCGGAAATTCAGCCAACTGATAGTAATTTGAGGTCTTTGCATCAATTTTATATCCTACGTGACTCTGATCATCAAAGACGCGGATTTTCACGAAATCATCTTTGCCAAACGAATCCTGCCACAGATCACGGTCAGCCTCATAAATCTGGCGATCCAGGAGACTATTGAGGATCAGCGTGGGTACGTGGGCGTTTCTGATGGATTTCAGGGTCGTCAGCTTATTGTAGGAAGCCCAATAGTAGTCGGGGCAGGAGAAGTAGTTCGTTCCCTTCGCCGAAGCTTCCGTAACGGCCGCCGCATTTTCAGCCATTCCGCGGTACATGGAAGCAACGGCAGGAGCCTGCTCAGCATATTGGTCAGCGGCGACGTCTGCAAGATGTCTTGCCGTTCCGTTCCAAAGGATCAATCCCTTTGCAGGGTGGCGGCCTATGAGCTCTGCGGCAATATTGACGCCCAGACTGTGTCCCAAATACCAGAGTTCACTGGAAGGATGCTCGCTTTCCAACCAGGAGATCGCGGAATTCAAATCCGTAAAGTATTCTTCTTCCAGAGTGTCCGTATTCTTACATTCTGAGGCAAAATGAAAGGTTCTCTTTTCGATCCGAAGGGAAGAGATGCCTTTTTCTGCAAGCCCCCGCGACAGGTCCTGGAAGGTGGGAAGGATACCAATGGTCTCATTGTAATCAGACGGTCCGGAGCCAGGAATGAGAAGGGCCGTCGGTGCATTTTCCTGCGAAGCCTTTACGTATGCGGCGTTCAAAGTAAAATCTCCGCTTTGCAACGGGAAATAATGTTCCGTAACGCCATTGTCCAGCGTGACGTCAAAAGGCTTTTCAATGCGCAGGTCATAATAATATCCGGAAATCTGAAGGTGATCCAAGGCAAGCTGAAAATCTGCCTTCGCATTTTCAAACACCAAGGTACCGCAATAACTTCCATTGTTTTCTTTTCCCAATACCTGTTCATTTTCTATGCTCTTGATCTTCCCGAAGACCGGGAAATTCCCGCAGAACATAAATTGAAATGCCTCTTCGTCAAACATGGATTTGAGAATGTCGGAAGAATAAGCGTACATGCTGGTAACGTCGCCCTTTTTCCACTCTTGCACGAAGAGAGCGTAAAGCTCTGCATTGGTGGTGGGAGCGGAAGTGATCTCGGTGTCCGTTTTTTCAGTTGAGGCATCCTCGGAGCTTTGCGCCGACGCAGTACCTTCATCGCTTGCGGATGAGGCAGGGGTAGACTCCGCGATGGAAGAGGACCCGGCGGATTCAGAAGCTGCGGGGCTGCCACCACTGGGTTCGGTTGCATTACCGTTGCTGCAGGCGGTCAACAGACAGATCATAGCGATAAATATTAGTTTTTTCATGTTGTCAATTCTCCATTATGTTTACGACGTGATGATTTGCACGAGATTCGAGTTTCCGTAATCTTTGGAATTACGTAAGCATAGTGTATGACAACGGCGAAGAAATGTCAAAAGAAAAATACTTGACAAATGTGGGACTATAGTTATAGACTAAAAATGGTCTATGATTATAGTCCTTTTTCGACAAACGGATATTTAAAGAATTCCGGAGATGACAGACGAATTAAAGAATTGGAAGAAAAAGGATTGAAAAAGAAAGGACTGGCAGAACGTCATGGAATACGCAAAGCTTTGTGACAGCGATTATCGCTTTATGTGTATCGTATGGGAGAACGCGCCGGTGAATTCCGGTGAGCTTGTGAAATTATGTCAGGAAAGATTGGGTTGGAAAAAGTCAACGACCTATACGGAAATCAAGAAGCTCTGTGAAAAGGGCTTTATCAAAAATGATGATGCCGTGGTCAGCGTGTTGATTCCAAAGAAGGAAGCGCAGGAAAAGGAAACAGAGTATTTTCTGGAGCGTACCTTCGATAACTCTTTTCTAAGCTTTTTCACTGCTTTTCTTGGCGGAAGGAAATTGACAAAGAAGGAAGTAAAAGAACTAAAGAAACTGATCGAGGAGCACCGCGAGAAATAGGCTGATAATATTTGGACCTTTGGGAGGCAGGGATCATGACGGAAAAGAATAAGTCTAATGATAAAAAGCCAATCTTTTGGATTATGGCGGCGGGAATACTCTTGCTCGCGGTAGTTGGCATTGTTTGTCTGGCGAAGGTACTTAAGAATCAAGGAGAGGATCCGGGAAAAGGTGAAGAAAATCCAGCCGTGACAGCAGAAGGAGAAGGCCGGAAATCTGACGCAGACGGCCAGGGACCGGACGGCGCCGGGAATGGTGCGGGGCCTGGCGCGGCATTTGGGGAGAGGACGCAGACCATAAATGCAGATCTGGATGGAGACGGAACCCCCGAAACGGTAAGCATTAAAGATGAGCCTTCCGGAAAAACCACAGTTCAGGCGAATTTGCAAGGCGCTTCCGTGCCGGAAATAACGCTGCAATCCGTGGAACTGATCTCAACACAGGCTAAAGCTGCGGACGTGGATGAAGACGGGAAAGAGGAAGTGATCCTGTTACAAAGCAGCCCCCTTGGCAGTACCTATAATTGGCCGGGGAAGCTGACGCTGTTAAGGCTCCAAGACGGAAAGTGGGAACCACTCAGTGACCGGTTGACCTATGGAAGTAATCCAAAGGTTCAATATGAGGAAGCATATCCAAAGAGTTTTTCCGAGGGTGCCTTTATTTCCGTCAAGGTAGAAAAGGTACTTGGCACCGTGGAGGTACGCTTTACCAGGCCCATTTTTGCAACGGACGGACAGGAGAGATTTGTCTGTCTGGACTGCCATTATGAGAGCGTGGATGGCGGCAGGTGGGTCGTAGACCGCATAAATAACATTCAGCCGCCTTTGGGGACGGGTATATCCAATCTTTCGTTTGAGATTACGGTGGGAAACAGGCCAGAGGCAAAAGACATGGGAGTGAAACCGGACGAAACGTTATTCTCCAAATTCCCGGATGAATTTCTTTTTGCCAGCGGCGCCGGTGGTTGGCAAACCACCTTGTCTCTCAAGGCGGACGGCAGCTTTACCGGAAAATACCTGGACGTCAATATGTCGGCGGACGACAACTATGATGCGGATCATTCCATATGCGAGTTTCAGGGGAAATGTGGTTTTCCTCTGAAATTGAATCCATACGCTTACGTCTGCAGGGTGGAGGAGATTTCTTATCCTGAGCCGGGAGAAACGTACGTGAAGGACAGAATCCGCTATATGACGACGGAGCCCTATGGTCTGGATAACGCGGACGAACTGATCATATATCTTCCCGGATGTCCCGTCTCGGAGCTTCCCTGCGAAGTGGTTTTTTGGATTCGCGGAAGTGCGGATTGGACCTGGAATGCAAAGGAACCGGATGCTTTGCCCTTCTTCGTGATCTATAATATTGACGGCGGGGAGGCCTTTTCTTCACCGACTCTGCCGGAATAACAGGGGAGACGGCACAAACCGTCTCCCCTGTTTTGCTTGTAAAGGATTTGTTTTTGTAAACCATTAGTTCTTCTTGTCGGCGTCATACTTTGCCTGCATGATCACGGTCTGTAGCTCGGTGAACATCTCGCTGTAACGGCCAACCTTCTTGCCAAGCGTTACGATGCCTGCGTAAAGGGACAGCGGGATCTTCCGGCCTTCGAAATCGATGGGTTCGCCATTGTGGGAAAGGATCTGCTCTGCCAGGCTCTTGGCATAAGCTTCGTCCTCGCTGTTCGTAAGGAGTACAAACTCGTCTCCGCCAATGCGGAAAATAACGTCGTCATTGCCGGCTACGGCCTCCATTCTGTGCAGGCTCTCTAAGATCGCAAGATCGCCGGCCTTATGGGAAATCTCGTTGATGGGCACGAGATGGTTGATGTCGCAGCATACAAACCAACAATTCTTTCTGCTCTGAAAAAGATCATATAATTCACTGATATCAAATTTCAATCTACTCATAAATTTCTCCTCTCCTGATTCCAAGGGAACGCGAACCCTTGGGAATAACTCCAGTACGCGCTTGTTTTCGCGGTACTTGGACGGTAAACAGTTCCAGGTCTGACAGAAGACCCGCGTGAACGCCTCGTTGCTTGAATAGCCATAGGCAAGCGCAATGTCCAACAGATTCATTTCAGGGCATTCTATCAGCGTGCGTGCGGCTTTCGTCATTCTCCTGCGGATCACGTAGTCCCGCACGGATATGTGATTAATTTGTCGGAATAACTTTTCAATTGTGGATTTGGAACAGTAGCAGGCCGCGGCAAGATCCTCCGTGTGGAGGTCTTCCTGCAGGTGCTGTTCCACGTATTCCAGTGCTTCGGCCAAAAGCTCCAGTTTACTCATCGCAGTTCTCCTTTTTGGTGGAAGGATGGTTGCGGCATCCCTCCGGTGCATTCCTAGGAATCAATCGATTGTAACTTTAGTATAACAGAGGTTTTTCTTTTCGTCTTGATTTTTTGAGTAAATTTCCCAGTGCGCACGTTTTAGGCAAAAAAGACGTTGGAGTGCGCAAAAAATTAGTTGTCTGGGCGCCCCCTGCGGGGGTATGATGGAAAAGAAGGTAATGAAATCTTTTGACATGGGAGGAGCATATGGGGAAACATTTTAAGAATTTTAAGACCGTAGTCTATATTCCTGCGGCGGTGGCAGAGGCGTTCACGCAGGAAAAGCTGGAAAAGGATTATGATTTTCTGGAAAAGTATATTGGTCTGGACAAGGTGTATTTGGAGACGCACCGTGGAGACTGTGACGTGGAGCCGGCCCAGATCGGAATGATCAAATCTTTTTTGGAAAGCAAGGAGGTTGAGGTTTCCGGCGGCCTGACGACCATCATCGGGGACATTGAAGGCTCAGAGCCGGGAAAACAAAGATTGTTTGGTACGTTCTGTTATACGGACGAAGCCATGAGAAAGAAACTGATTGAAATGTCGGAGACCGTGGCAAAGCAGTTCGACGAGGTCATTTTGGATGACTTCTATTTTACGAATTGCAGCTGCGCCAGCTGCATCAAGGCGAAGGGAGACCGTGATTGGGTGACGTTTCGGAGAGATCTGATGCGCGACGTATCGGAGAATCTGATCGTAAAGCCCATGAAGGCCGTTAATCCGAAGGTGAAGGTAGTCATCAAGTATCCCAACTGGCGGGAATCCTATCACTTTACGGGATACGTGCCGGAGGTGCAGAGGGATATTTTCGACGCCACGTATACCGGAACGGAGACAAGGAGCGTGGCGTATACGGATCAGCACCTGCCGGAATACTTGAGCTATTCCCTGGTGCGTTATTTTGAGAATGCATGGCCCGGAAGAAACGGCGGCGGATGGTTTGACACTTACCAGTGCTGGTCCGTGGACCGTTATATGGAGCAGGCATATCTTACCGCATTTGCAGGGGCGAAGGAACTGATGCACTTTATGTGGGCAGATTTGATCGATAATCCTTTCGTTGCGGCCATGGGAATGCAGCTTACAAAGATTGATCGGATGATGGAAAACGTTGGAAAGCCTGTGGGCGTACCCACTTATATTCCCTTTGCCTCCAGCGGCGAGAATCATTTGGAGATGCGGCTTGGAATGCTGGGCATCCCCATCGAGCCGACGCCGTTCTTCCCGGAGAATGCAAAGAGTATCCTTCTGACGGAAAGCTCCCTGGCAGACAAGGACGTGATCGAGAAGCTTCGCGGGTTTGTGGAGCAAGGCGGCGATGCGGTGATCACCACTGGATTCCTGCGGGAAGCCGGAGATGCGCTTAGGGCGGCCGGTCTCACGGAGGCGAGACTTACCGGCCGCAAACATGCCGTGACGCGCTATCACGTGACGGGGGAGATGGCAGGCTACGCGGAACATCGCAATCCCGTACTGTTCCCTGAGATCGTTCACGGCAACAATGATTCCTGGTCCTTGCTAAACGGCGGAGACGGAGACCTGCACGCCTCCCTGTTCCTGCGCAGCACCTATGGAAAGGGAAGACTTTATACCTTTGCAATCCCTGAGAATGACAGTGATCTGTATCAGATGCCTAAGTCTGCCATCGACGTGGTTAAGCGCGTGCTCTGCGGCAAGGATTACGTTACGGGCAGGTTATTTTCTGCCTTTACCTACGAGGATGGCAGTATGATCCTGTATCGCTACGTAAAGGGCGACAACCGCGCGGATAAGGTGACGGTGAGGACGGGAAAGAAAGTAAAGGCTTTGGTTGACGAGCAGTCAGGATGGAAGATACCCGTTACGGAGCTTAGGCATTTCTCCTTTATGGGAGAGTGGAAGGAATACGTGGCGGAGATCATTCTGACGCCGGGCGTATTCAAGAAGTATCACTGGGAAGAAGAATAAAGGATTCATAATAGAAAAGAAAGAAGTGGAGTCTGGTCTGTGACCGGCTCCGCTTTTTTGTGTGATAAAGTTCATCGAAGGGATTCCCATGGCTTGATGAAATTTAAACTTGACAGTGATAAGATTAAGGGATAGAATCTAATCAATGATAAGATTGGTTGACAATTTCGGATTATGATAGGTTGGGAGGGCAAGTATGAGCGAAAAACCATATCACCACGGGAATTTAAAAATGGAATTATTGGAAAAGGGTCTTGCGTTTGTGGATGAACGTGGCGTGGAAGAACTTTCCATGCGAAAGCTCGCGGAGGTTTGCGGCGTCAGCAGCGCGGCGCCCTATGCGCATTTTCAAAACAAGGAGGATTTTTTGATCCAGGCGCAACGGTTTATCACGGAGCAGTTTACGGAAACTTTGCAGGAGTGCATTGAGACCGTGAAAGATAAAAAGAAGATCCTTTTGGAATTGGGGAAGCGTTACGTGATCTTCTTTTATGAAAATCCGTCGTACTATCACTTTTTGTTTTCTCACGGAAGGGTAGAACTCACGGATTATCCGCCTTATCAGTTATTTGCTGAGGTTGTGGATGAAGCATTTTCTGAGATGGGAGTAAAAAAGAAAACACGACGGAAAAAGTTGCTGGCGCTGTGGTCCATGGTGCACGGCCTCGCAGGGTTGTCTGGCATGAAGGGTGTATTGGATGGGGACGACTTGGAAAAGGAAATTGAAGGCATTTTAAATGCCGTGGAAATCTAGGCAGCAAGGAAGTGAGGAAAAGCATTATGATCGCCATATATTTAAGCGGAACCGGAAATACAAAGCATTGCGTGGAGAAGCTACTCTCCGGGATCGATCCCGGGGCAGAAATGATCCCGATGGAACGAGGGGACGTCGCAGAAAAGCTAAAGGAAGCAAGGGAAGTGCTGTTGGCTTATCCGACGCAGTTTTCCAATTGCCCTTATGCAGTAAGGGATTTTATCAATAAAAATCGGGTACTGTGGCAGGGAAAGCAGGTTTTTTGCATGACGACGATGGGTGCTTTTTCCGGAGACGGTGCAGGATGCAGCGCACGCCTCTTGAAGAAATACGGGGCAAAGGTGATCGGAGGCCTTCAGATACGCATGCCGGATGCCGTATGCGATAATAAAATGCTAAAGAAATCCTTAGAGGATAATAGAAAGCTTGTCCGCGAGGCGGATGCAAAGCTCGAGAGGGTGGCCAGGGAGATTAAGGAACGGGGCCGTTATCCTCAGGAGGGTTTAAGCTTCGCTTCGCACCTTGCGGGATTGTTTGGACAAAGACTATGGTTTTATGGGAAAACAACGGGTTATTCAAAAAAAATAAAGATCAGCGATGCCTGCGTGGGATGCGGACTTTGTGTTCAGAACTGTCCCATGCATAATCTTACCATGAAGGATGGGAAGGTTGTTGCCGGAGGACGTTGTACCATGTGTTATCGCTGCATCAGTCATTGCCCGAAGCAGGCGATCACGCTTTTGGGGAAGCAAGTTTACGAGCAATGTCAGTTTGAAAAATATGCAGAAAAATAGTGGTTGCAATGCAGGCGAGAATATAGTAGAATAGACTCCGCAAGGACTATATATCACAAGGCGAGGTATAAAAGCGAAAAATCAAGGAAGAGAGGGATACGTAAGTGGGGACGGAGAAGATGAGTAACGAAGTAACGAAAGGGAATGGAAAAGGTTTTCATTTGATATATTTGTGGGGATTATTCTACGTGATCATGACTTATGCCTATCCGGTGATCACCTTTATGACCGTGCCCAAGGTGGATGCGTCCGTGAATTCAAGTGCAGCATACGAGGAAGCGGCAAAAGCGCAAAATGGAGTGTTGGGTTCAGATCTTCCGCTAGTTGTTTTGGCGATCCCGGTAGTGTTGCTGATCATGAGCATTGTGATTGCGGCACGGTCCAAGAATTTGCACCGACGTGCATTTCTTGTGACGGCAGAGCTGATCAAGTATCTCTTGATCCCGTTTTATATCATGGGCGGCATTGCGATCGTCCTCTTTTTCCTGTTGATGTTCACCCCGGTGGTCATCATGATCTTTGTATCCCCCGTGGTGATTGGCGTCCTCTGCGTATTAGGATGGGTTTCCCTGGCAGGGAGCGCACCATTTATGATCGCCTATCTCTCAAAGGCCGTGAAGGATAAAAAGTATGGAAAGGCCTTTGCGCTATTGATTGGCTTTCTCCAGTTCTTCTTTGCCATGGACGTGATCACGACCATCATTTGTGCCATAAAAGAGAAGAAAACAAAGGAATAAAATGAGCAAAATGACGATACGTAAAACGTTTTAAAAAAATTTTTGAAAATGTGTTGACTTTGAAAAAATTGTGTAGTATATTCAAACCTATATTTTCCGATTTTCAGAAAATGAAACGGAAACGGCAACAAGAAAGTTAAGCCTGAAAGGAGAACCGGCATGCTATTTCTGAACACTGAAATTAGATATAACGCCAAGTGGTCCGTGAACGAATATCCCGTCCATGGAATTATTTTGGTATATCAAAATTCAGAGCGAAAGAGATAGGTCCTTATGATGACGCAGGGCGTTGTTGATAAGATTATACGGTGTTTGAAGAAAACCCCACTTATCTCGTGCAGATAAGTGGGGTTTGTTGTTATACGAAATAAAATCGAAAGCTGCGAAGCAGCGACGGCTGCCGAAGGCAGCCGGATTTTATGAGTATTGAAAACAAGCGACCACAAAGGGAGGAAAAAGGCATGATCATGGAGGACAAGTGGTTTACGTTAAAGGATGGAAGAAAGGCGCTGATCAGAAATCCCAAGGAAGAGGATATCGAGGGGATGTTGAATTATCTTAGGGTGTCCGCTGGAGAGACGGAGTTTATTTTGAGATATCCTGAGGAGTGCTCCAAATATACCTATGAGGGAGAGAAAAAACTCTTTGCAGATTGGGAAGCGTCGGAAAATGATCTTGCCATTGTGTGCCTGGTGGATGGCGAGGTGGCTGGAAATTGCCAGCTGAGACGCAACACCAACATGAAGACAAGGCACAGAGCCGGCATAGGCATTGCCTTGATGAAAAAATATTGGAATCAGGGGATCGGAACCCGGTTCTTTGAGGAAATGATCGCGGCTGCGAAAGCAATGGACGGCGTTACGCAGTTAGAGCTCGACTTCATCGAGGGAAATACCAGGGCGAGGGCGCTCTATGAAAAGATGGGCTTCCGGATCTATGCCATGCGTCCCAATGCCATCAAATTAAAGGATGGCAGATTACTAAACGAGTATATGATGATCAAGGAATTATAGAGGAGGAGAGACATGAGAGTAACAGTGGAAACGGAGAGAGTGATCTTAAGACCTTTGGTACCTGAGGATTATGAAGCGGCATTCAAGTGGTGCGGAGATCCAAAGGTAAACACGTACTTGATCTATCCCTTATATCATAAGGCGGAGGACGTAAGAACCTGGCTTGAGGGCAGGGATTTGGATGATCCGGACAACTATGATCTTGGAATTGTATTAAAGGAAACTGATGAGCTCATCGGGAGCGGCGGGTTTGTCTATGATCCGGAGAAGGACGTCTGGACCGTGGGCTATAACATCCGCGCAGATCAGTGGGGCAAGGGTCTTGTTCCGGAAGCCATGCAGGGACTGCTGGATTTCATCAAAAAGACCAGAACGGTGAACGCCATCGAAGGCATCTTTGCAAAGGAAAATCATAAGAGCCAGCGCGTCATGGAAAAGCTGGGAATGCATTACGTCTGCGATACGGAGTATGAAAAGTTTGACGGCAGTGCCCACTATGAGGCGAAGCTGTTCAGACGGGATTTCGGGGTCATCAGGGACGGTTCCCTTTGAACCGCTTTGACATATACGGGAGGCTGAAATATGAGTGAAAAAACACAGGAAGTAAGGGAGCATTACAACCTGGATCCCAAGAAGGAATGGGACCGGTTGAAGATAAAGCACCCTCATGAAAAATACATTACCATTCACGTGATGGACAGATATATCAAGCCCGGTGACAAAATACTGGATATCGGCGGCGGTCCCGGGCACTACAGCATTCATTATGCAGGCCAGGGCCATGACGTAACGCTTTTGGACCTGAGTGATGAAAACGTCCGCTTTACCAAGAAAAAGGCAAGGCAGTACGGCGTTAAAATGCAAGCTCTTCAGGGAGACGCGATGGATCTTTCCGCGTTTCCCGATGCCTCCTTTGACGTTGTTTTTCTGATGGGTCCGTTATATCATTTAATGGAGGAAGAAAGCAGGCGCAAGGCTATTTTGGAAGCGAAACGCGTTTTGAAGCCCGGCGGGTATCTCTTTAGCAGCTTTATCCTTATGTTCGGCGGCGTGATCTGGGGTCTTAGAGAGATGCCGGAAACCATTCTGTTCCCGGAGGAGCAGGCGCTGTTTGACGTTGCGGCAAAGGGTGAAAGCCTTGCATTTAAGGCGTTTACCTATTCCAACATGGCAACGGTAAGTGAGGCGAAGGAGCTGCTGGCATCCATTCCGGGGCTACAGACGGTGACCGTCTTTGGGCAGGAGAGCATTCTCGCCGCATACAAGAATACCTTGAAAGCAAGTACAAAAAAGGTTCGGCAGGCATGGTATGACTACGCTCTTCGCTTTTGTGAGAAGGAAGACTATCTAACCCATTCTGAGCATTTAATGATCGTCTCTAAAAAGCAAGCTCAGCTTGCGATCTGAAAGAAAGCGGAGGACGTGTCGCAGAATGCACGTGAAAACGTGTCAGTAGACACGTCCCCGTGACACAATAAGGAGAGTATGATGAAAAAGAAAGTGAGCAAGCGGGAGATCACGCGGACAAGGGCAGTTCAGAACAACTTGTTCGCATGTGGTCTTTTGGGGAAAATATGCCGGCCGCTGGTGGTGCATTACGGCATTAGTCAGTTTTTGGGTTACTTTGAGTGGCTATTCTACAGTGCATTCTTCATGCGGTACGTGATCAATTCCCTTGAGAACGGTGACAGCTTTGGGACGATCATGAAATTCGTCGTCATTGTGGCAGTCGTCATGTGCTCCATGAATTTTTACGAGCGCGTCTTGGTTGGTCACGTCTATCCCGTCTGTGAGGCCAAGGTCAATAAAGGCCTCTACGTAAAGCTGTTTCGCAAATCCAGGAACGTTGAACTGGAATGCTTCGAGAACAGCGATTTCTACGACAAATACACCCTCGCCATGGAGAGGGCGGATGAGCGTCTTATGATGACGGTAAGTGACGTGTTTAAGACGGTCTTTGGAGCCATTGCAAGCGTGTGTGCATTTGTTTTCATGTATCAGGTGGATAAGATTTCCGTCCTGTTCATTCTCTTTCCCATCATCGGTAATTTCATTTTCAACAGAAAATTGAGCCATATTGATTATGCGAGAAACAAGGACATGGCACCGCATAATCGTCGGATCGCCTACGTCAACCGCGTCATGTATCTCCCGGAATATGC
>JAEEGK010006555.1_pt1 | contig 28000 bp, 16 predicted proteins | sample 8958771 | NCBI WGS metagenome assembly JAEEGK01 (sample SAMN16246547, study PRJNA631951) | gut metagenome | biome: gut microbiome; feature: rumen; material: SC-attached | host: Bos | place: Iran: Karaj | collected 2018-10 | reverse complement strand
TTGATGCGATGAAACTTGAAGGCGGTTTTATGGTGCTATACAATGCTATGGAAATCCGCCGATTGAAAGAAAGTCGCTTTCAATACAAAATCGATGACTATCGCTTGCTCAATGAATTTTACAAACAAAAAATCCAGCAGATTCACATTGTTGGCGAATATGCCAATCTGATGGTAAGGGATTATGCCGCCGCTCTTCAATATGTGCACGATTATTTCCAAATGGATTTTAAGAAATTCATTGTCAAATATTTCAAAGGTGAACGGCTTGAGCAGATTGACAAAAACATAACACCGCAGAAGTATGAGCAACTTTTTGGTGATTTGTCTGTCCGTCAGCGTGAGATTATCGATGACAAACAGTCGCGATATATTGTTGTGGCGGCGGGTCCAGGAAGCGGAAAAACTCGGGTTTTGGTTCGCAAATTGGCTTCGTTGCTGATGCTCGAAGATGTGAAGCACGAACAATTGTTGATGCTCACATTCTCGCGTGCCGCCGCCACCGAATTCAAGCAACGTCTGATTGAACTTATCGGAAATGCGGCACGCTTTGTCGAGATAAAAACCTTCCATTCATTCAGTTTTGATTTGTTGGGAAGAGTTGGCAGCCTTGAAGATGCGGAAAATGTTGTGCGCCGTGCCACGCAAATGATTGAAAACGGCGAAGCGGAACAAGGGCGGATAAACAAAGCGGTTTTGGTTATTGACGAGGCGCAAGATATGGATGCCGACGAGTTCGCTCTTGTGCGCGCACTTATGAAAAATAATGAGGAAATGAGAGTTGTTGCTGTTGGCGACGACGACCAGAACATTTACCAGTTCCGAGGTTCTGACAGCCGATATATGCAAGCCTTCATAACCGAAATGCAGGCTCAAAAGTACGAGTTAAGCGAGAACTACCGCAGTTGTCAGGCTGTTGTTGCGTTTGCAAATCATTTTGCTCACAACATAACGAACAGAATGAAAACAGCGGAATGTTCGTCGGTTCACAAAGAAGATGGTTTGGTTCAGATAACGCAATATAAATCGCCAAATATAGAGATTCCGCTTGTGAATCAACTTGTTAAAGAGTATCAAGGCGAAAGGTCCTGCGTGCTGACAAACACCAACGATGAAGCCGCGCAAATTGTTGGAATGCTTACTCAACGTGGCATTCGGGCCAAACTGATTCAATCTACCGACGATTTTAATTTCGGCAATTTATCTGAGGTTCGCGCTTTTCTTAAAAATATCGATTTCTATTGCCCGCCACAATCCCCAATCATTTCCGACAATCAATGGGAAAAAGCCAAAGAAAAAGCATTGTCGGACTATGCCACAAGTTCTTGCATTGATTACCTGAAAGAGTTTTTTGACGTCTTTGAGCACACCAACACAAAAAAGTACCGCAGTGACCTTGCCGAATTTATTATCGAATCGAAATTGGAAGATTTTTGCGGCAACGATGCACAAACCATTTTTGTATCAACCATTCACAAGGCCAAAGGTCGTGAGTTCGACACGGTTTATATGCTTTTGAAAAACGAGTTGGCCGACACCGATGAGAAATGTCGAAAACTGTATGTAGGCTTCACTCGCGCAAAGCGGAAACTTTTTATCCATTGCAACACTGCTATTTTCAGCGACAGCAGTCACGTTGCAACCATAATAAATGACCAAACAGAATTCCCGGCACCTGAGCGTATTTCATTACAACTGTCGTTGCACGATGTGTTTTTGGACTACTTCAAAAACCACAAAAAGCAGATATTGCAATTACGCAGTGGAATGTCTCTTGAATACTACGATGGCTATCTATTACACCAAGGACAAAAAATTGCTTCACTGTCAGTCAGTTGTCGTGAGAAACTGCAATTATGGAACGAAAAAGGCTATTCGGTTGAATCCGTAACCATTAGTTTCATTGTTGCGTGGAAAAAGAAAGAAGATACAGAGGAAACTGCCGTTTTGTTGCCAGAAATATCATTGGTGAAAAGGAAATAGAAGTTGTCCAGAGGTTTCCCTGTTAAATTCCCTGTAAATTGTCAGATAGTCCCAAATCAGTATGAAAGACATTGTTTAAAAAAGTTAAAGACAGATTATACACGTAGGAATTTGTGATTATTCCCCCGAAAAAGTGTCATTAAAATCTTCAAATGTCACAATTTGCTTACTTTTCATTGTAAGCCGAAGTAATTGCGCAGTTGTCAACTGCACAACCAAGCAGCACAACATCTTTCGTATTCAAATACGAATTGTTAACTTTGTCAACAAAGACGCATAGTTATGGATGATTCTCAGAGATGTGAATGCACGTAATCGGGATTTGAAAGTTACGAAACCAATGGACATAAATATCGACAAGCATTTTATGTCTTCGGTTGCAAATGTCATTGGAACAGATTTGTCCACATACAAACTTGTTGTGGTGGTATAGGAGAATCCAACAAAATATTAGAATTTGGGGATAAATACTTCTTTAATGGTAATTTAAATACGATTCCAATAAAATAGCAAGAGCTGATGAACGAAATCCAATTCATATTATACCAACTGCCCGAGGAGGAGGGCAAAGTGCAAGTCATCATCAAAGATGAGACCATTTGGGCTACGCAGAAGGCAATGGCTCAATTGTTTGGTGTGGGTGTGCCTGCCATCAGCAAGCACCTGAAGAATATTTTTGAAGAGAATGAATTAGACCGAGATACGACTGTTTCCAAAATGGAAATAGTCGTAAATAGGGGCTTCCGTGGTGAAATTATGGAGCAGGTGGAGTTCTATTCCCTCGATGCGGTCATTGCTGTCGGCTACCGAGTTTCGTCTGCAAGAGCCACCAAGTTCCGCATTTGGGCAACCAAAGTCTTGAACGAGTTCATTCGCAAGGGCTTTGTGTTGGATGACAATCGTCTGAAACAAGGCGAAAATGTGTTCGGAAAAGATTATTTCCGTGAGTTGTTAGAAAGGGTTCGTTCCATCCGTGCCAGCGAACGACGTATCTGGCAGCAAATCACTGATATCTATGCGGAATGCAGTATCGATTACGACAAGAATTCCCCCACAACCCACGATTTCTACGCTATGATTCAGAACCGTTTCCACTACGCCATCACAGGGCAAACGGCGGCAGAAATCATCTACACAAAAGCCGACCACAAGAAAGCCAATATGGGATTGACAACCTGGAAAAACGCACCAGATGGCAGAATACTAAAATCGGATGTGTCAGTTGCAAAGAATTACTTGTCGGAACAGGAAATCAGAAAGTTGGAACGTGCTGTAACAGGTTTCTTTGATTATATAGAAGATCTTATTGAGAATGAAAATACATTCGATATGTCTCAATTTTCGGATAGCGTGAATGCCTTTCTTACTTTCAGAAACTACAAAATATTGAAAGGAAAAGGAAGTGTGTCAAAAGCGGAAGCTGATGCAAAAGCTGAGAGTGAATACGATATTTTTAACAAAACTCAACCCATTATTTCTGACTTCGACAAGGAAATCAAACGATTGAAAGGAGAATAGCCTACGCCATACTTCAACGAAAGCCAATTGGAACAGTCCATCATCGCCCTGCTGCAGGCGCAAGGTTATGAATAAGTGAAGGGCGAGGACATTGTGCGCAATCTCGACGATGTGGTGCTGCGCGACGACCTTGCCGCGTACCTTTTATAAGCAATGCTGTGGAACCTTTTCTCTCATTTTTTCAGGCATTCTGTTGTATAGTTTCCGTTTGAATACCACTGCCATAACTCATTGAATTTTAGCGCATATATAACTATTTGCAGTTTCCGCAAAATGTTGAGGTTTTGGGCAATCAATAAGTAGGGCGTAGCATAACTTAACCCTCACTCGTGATAATCATCATCTTTCCATTCAAATCTGATGGTTTCGGGCACCATATATTTGCCGATTTTGTAATCGATGTTTGCCTTGTGCGCCTGGCTTAGCTGAAAGCGCCGATGAATGCGGTACATTTTGCCGTCCTTGATGAAGTGCGCCCCCGTCTGATGAAATCGGAAAGCGATGCCTTTCGAAATGCACTGCTGGCGCACGTTGAGAATCCAGTCGTAGTTGCAGGGCCGCGCGTCAACACCCGACTCGCCGCTGACGGCCACTTCCTCAATCTGCGGGGTGAGGTAGGGCGTAAGGTCAACATTGGTGAGCATTGGCGCCACCATAATGCTCTTATGCTTGATGGGGGCCGACAGAAAAATCGGCAGTCGGTAATCGGCCATTTCCTGGTCCTCGACGGTGCAGCCCACAAGCACATTGTCGTAGCCGTTGCCCCAGTCGTCGGGGATGCACTCCGTAAAGCGGTCGATGCGTTTGGTGAAGAAATAGAACCAGAGGTCGCTGCGCTCTTTCATCATCTTCCAGCATTCGGGGCGCCACGCGTCGGCGTCTTTCAGCAGAAAATCGGAGGTGAAGCAGGTGAAAACCATCTTGCCGCTTTCAATCTTCCAGCTCTTGTCGCGCTTCCGCTTTACAGGAAGGTTGAAGTTGGCGGTTTTCCGACATTCCTGGGTCGATATTTCGCTGCCGTACATCTCGTCTTGTCGGTACACGTAGCAATGCTTGCACCCCGAGCTAATCTTGGTGCAGCCGTGCCACGGATTCCAGTCGGCGTATATTTCCCAGTTTTCTGCCATTCGCGTTTTTTTACAGATATGATTACAATTCAGATGTTTGCTTGTCGGGTCAGATTTAACACGCTGTTTTACAGCACTTTTTTCACCGCCATCAAGGCACAATTCCGCCGCCCATCGCCGTTGCCGCAGACTTCGGCGTATGGCAACCCAAACGTTTCCAGTTCGTTACGATATATGGTCGATAGTTTCTTGCGCATTGGGCCGCCGTTTTCGCGCACGGGGTCGGGCACCCATGGAATATCGGGCAGGCAAAGCAGATGCAGCGTGGCGGGGTGTGAACGTATGGCTTCGGGAATCCACTCGGGGCAGCGGCCGTAAACCACATCGAACCATACTTTGGTGATAATCAGGTCGGTATCGAACAAAACGGCAGAGTGACCAGCGGCAATGACGCGCTCAAATTCGGCAATCTGCAGACGGGCAATTTCAACCACATCATCGTAAGAGTAGGGGCGGCCCAACTGCTCAACGTAGCCGCGCGCCAATTCGGGAACCCACGGAATATCAAGCGTTTGGGCTAAAAATCGGCACAGTTCGGTTTTGCCTGTCGATTCGGCGCCAGTGGCCACAATTATCTTTGTATCAGTTCTTTCCGCCATTTCAGGTAGCCCACAACGGCCATTGTTGTATATATTATATATAGGAATGCGGTGAGCGGCATCGAGCGCGTGAAGTAGAGCGCCACCGAGACGGCGTCGGCCACGATGAACACGAGCCACTGCTCAATCATTTTGCGGGTGAGCATCCAGGTGGCGGTGATGGCCAGAGCGGTTGTGAACGAGTCGCCAATGGGCACGGGCGAGTCGGTGAACAGGGTCAGAATCGCGTAAAGCGCACCCCAGATGGCGGCGGTGATGATGCCCAAAACGAGCCATTGCCTTGCTGTGGTGCGGCTCACGGCCAGTTCGCGGCCTTCGCGGTTCTTGTGCGCAAGCCACGCCACAAAGCCGTAGATGCTGATAATCAGATAGTAAGTCTGCAGCCCCATATCGGCGTAGAACTTGTTGGCAAAGTACACGGCAATGTAGATGGCCGACGAGAGCGCGCCCAGCGGCCACAGCCAGATGCTCTGACGGATGGACAAAACAAGATAGACGACGGTGGACACCACGCCGAACAGTTCGAGCCAATTGCTTGTAATCCAGTTAATCACGTTGTGCTATTTGCTTGGCTGAAGTTTCGCGTTATACAGCTTGTCGTCTTTTATAACCTTCACGGCCTCTTTAAAGATGGGGTCGATGCGGTTGATAATCTGATAGTACTCGCCCGAATCGTACAGGTCGCGGGCAATGGCGGCTTTCAGGTTCACGCGCATATGCTCTTTGCTGCGTTCAAAGTCTTTCTCGTCGAACGGTAGTTTCTCCTTTTCGGCAAAGTCGGTCAGCTGTTTCAGGAACTCATCGGTGACGGTGAATTTCTCATCGAACAGCTTGAAGTCCTTGTCGGTTTTGGTCGGTTTGTATTTCTTCTCAAGCTCAGCGCGATTGTTATCGATATAGTTGAGAACGAATCGGTTGAAGATACCGTGGCGCACCATCTTCACGTAGTATTTCGATGTGTAGGTGGTGTCGATTGACACAAACACGTCGGGCATAATGCCGCCGCCGCCGTACACCACGCGGTTGTTCACTTTGGTGAAGTATTTCTCGCCTGTGGGCAGATGGATTGAGTCGGCGCTGTAGAGCTCGCCGTCGTTGTATCGTTTGTCGAATTCTTTGTTGTACTCGTCAACACCGTCTTTGTACGAGCGTTGGATGCAGCGGCCGGTCGGGGTGTAGTAGCGCGCCACGGTGAGTCGCATCATTGAGCCGTCGGGTAGGGGGAACTGGTTTTGAACCAAGCCTTTACCGAAGGTGCGGCGACCAACCAGTACGGCGCGGTCCCAGTCTTGCAGGGCGCCCGACACAATCTCACTTGCCGAAGCCGAGTTCTCGTTCACCATCACCACAACCTTGCCAAAATCCTTCTCGCTGTGGCCCGATTCGGTGTAGTAGTTCTGGCGTGGCATTTTGGTGCCCTGCGTGAACACCACCATCTTGCCGCTTTGCAGGAACTGGCTTGCAAGGTCGAATCCGGTGTTCAGGTAGCCGCCGCCGTTGTCGGTCAGGTCCACAATCAGGTGTTTCAGGCCTTGTTTGCGCAATTTGCCGACGGCAGTGTTGAACTCACTAGTGGTGGTGGCCGCAAACTTGTTGATTTTTATGTATCCGATGCCGGCTTTGGCATCAACCATATAAGCCGCATCGACGCTGTAGATTGGAATCTTGTCGCGTGTTATCTTGAAGTCAATCAAATCTTTGCTTCCGTGGCGCAGCACTCTCACGCCAACCACGGTGCCCTTTTTGCCGCGCAGTTTCTTCTGCACCATCTGGTTGGTGAGGCCCACGCCGGCAATGTTGGCCGTATCCACATATATAATACGGTCGCCGGCCATCAGACCCACGCGCTCCGACGGTCCGCCGGGAATCACGGCCACAATCATCAGCGTGTCGTTCAGAATGCTGAATTGGATGCCGATGCCCTCGAAATTGCCTTCAAGCGGCTCGTTCATCGCCTTCACATCGTCCTGGGTGATGTAAACCGAGTGCGGGTCGAGTTCCTTAAGCATTGCAACAATGCCGGTTTCAACCAGTTTCTGCATATTGGCGGTATCAACGTAAAGGTTGTCGATGAGGTCGAGAACGCGGTTCATCTTGAAATTCTGCTCCCGGTTGCCGCGTTGCGCTTGCGCGTTCATTGTCAGCACAATGGCTGCTATTGCTATCAATATTTTTCGCATACCTATTTTTATTATAACGAGCCCAAAGGTAACAAAACGGCGGTATATTACGCCTTGGGCTTGCCTGAATGGAACTTTTTTTTGTTTTTTGTTTGCACGAAAGCAATTTATCACTAAAATTGCACCGTTTTCAAAAGGCGCGGATAGTTCTATCCAAACAAAATCAATTCATTTTTTTTTGAATTCCTTTTCGAACAATCACTGAAATTTTGTAATCAATTCTATTACAATCATTTAAATTATGAGTTACGATAATTTATCGTTGAACGACAAGCTTCTCCCTGAGTTGAGAATTATTGCTAAAGGCTTGGGAATGAAGCGAGTTGAGCTTCTGAAGAAAAAAGAGTTAATTGCTAAAATCCTTGAGGTGCAAGGCGCGCAGGCAGGCAAAAGTGCTGAGCCGACGGCAGCAAATGCCGACCGTCAGCCACGCAAGCGCACTCGTCTTGGCGGACGTGCCGAGCGCGTGATGGGAGTGTCGCTCAATGCCGACAACGAGGCAACAACCGAGAAGGTTGAGGCTCCAAAACGCGTAATCACCGTGCCTTCGTACGCCGACCGCAACCGAATGGATGATGACGAGCCGACACCGGCACCATCATCGGCGGCCACTCAAGCTGCGGCTACCAATTCTCCTGTTGAAAAATTCTGGTCGCGTTATCCGCGTCAGGAGCGCGATGCAAGGCCTTTCGGACAGAAACCGTCGTCGCCGACGCAGCAGAGCCACGCAGACCCGGCAACCGCCGAGGGTGAGCGTGCAGCCTCGGAGCCGGCACCGCGCCGCGAGTTCCAGCAGCAAGGCGATTTCCAGCAGCGTCATCAGCACCGTCCGCAAAACGGCGCGCGCGAGAATCACGGCCAAAATCAGTCACAGCCGCAAAACCAGCCTCAGAATCAGAATAATAACAATCCTCAGCCAAAAGAGGACGATAAGAAATACGAGTTTGACCAGCTCATCAGCGCCACAGGCGTGCTTGAACTGATGCAGGACGGCTACGGATTCCTCCGCTCGTCGGACTACAACTATCTGAACTCGCCCGACGACGTTTATGTGAGCCAGTCGCAGATTAAACTTTTCGGATTGAAGACTGGCGACACCGTTACCGGCACCATCCGTCCGCCGAAAGAGGGCGAGAAGTACTTCCCGCTCATCAAGGTTGAGACCATCAACGGCTGCACGCCGGAGAGCATCCGCGACCGCGTGCCGTTCGACTTCCTCACACCGCTCTTCCCGGAGGAGAAGTTCGACCTCACAAGCCATCCGCAATGCTCAATCTCCACTCGCGTTGTTGATATGTTCTCGCCGATTGGCAAGGGACAGCGCGGTTTGATTGTGGCTCAGCCGAAGACTGGTAAAACCGTATTGCTCAAAGAGATAGCAAACGCAATCGCATACAATCACCCAGAGGTTTACCTCATTGTTCTGCTCATCGACGAGCGCCCTGAGGAGGTTACCGATATGGCCCGCAGCGTGAATGGCGAGGTTATCGCATCAACATTCGACGAACCAGCCGAAAAACACGTGAAGGTGTCGTCAATCGTGCTTGAGAAGGCCAAACGCCTTGTTGAGTGCGGCCACGATGTTGTCATCCTGCTCGACTCAATCACCCGTCTGGCACGAGCCTACAACACGGTTTCGCCAGCATCGGGCAAAGTGCTTTCGGGTGGTGTGGATGCCAACGCGCTGCACAAGCCGAAACGCTTCTTCGGCGCCGCCCGCAACATCGAGAACGGCGGTTCGCTCACCATCCTGGCAACAGCCCTGACAGAGACTGGCTCAAAGATGGACGAGGTGATTTTTGAGGAGTTCAAGGGTACCGGCAATATGGAGTTGCAGCTCGACCGCAAGCTGTCGAACAAGCGCATCTATCCGGCAGTGGACATCAACTTGAGCAGCACCCGCCGCGACGACCTGCTCGTGGACAAGGACACGCTGAGCCGTATGTGGGTTCTGCGCAACCACCTGTCGGATATGAACTCGGTGGAGGCGATGCAGTTCCTTCGCGACCGTCTGGCCAGAACACGAAACAACGAGGAGTTCTTCATTTCGATGAACTCATAACGCAGAATAAACCCGAAGGAGCCGCAAATTGCTTGCGGCTTCTTTGTTTTTCGGCCTTTGTTTCGGCACCTAATATTATATAGGTGCGGCGATGTTCGCCCGATGTTGTTTTTCGACACGAAATAACCGATTGAAAATTATCGATTTAAAATGATTTGTAACAACAATTCGGAGCAAAGTAATTTTGTTTCGCTTTTTTAAAAAAACCGATATATTTGCGTGCTTTAAGCAAAAACCGGCGTTGCCGGAAAACATTTTGGAATTCAATAACACTATTTAAAAATGCAGAATAAAGGAGCTATTAGATTTGTTGCTATCGCACTTGTTTTAGTGTGTCTGTATCAATTGTTTTTTACAGTAGTAACAACGCGTGAAGAGAAAAAAGCCACGGCTATCGCAACAGAAGCCGATGGCAATTTGAATCTGGTAAAGTACAACAATTACCTTGATTCACTGTCGAGTACACCGGTTTACAACTTCTTCTTCCTGAAGAATTTCACCTACCGCGAGTGCAAAGAGCGTGAAATCAACCTCGGTCTTGACCTGAAGGGCGGTATGAACGTCATTCTTGAGGTGAGCGTGGTTGACGTAATCAAGTCGCTGTCGAACTACAGCACCGACACCACTTTCCTTGAGGCTATTGATATGGCCAAGAAAGCGCAGAAGGCTGAAGGCGGACAGACCAACTTTGTAACGCTGTTCGGTCAGAGTTTCGAGAAGATTGACCCCAACGCAAAACTGGCGGCCATCTTCAACACCACTGTGCTGAAAGACAAGGTGAATTTCAACTCGACCAACGCTGAAGTTTTGAACGTGCTTCGTGATGAGACTGAGGCTGCAATCGCAAACTCGTTCCAAATCCTCCGCACACGTATCGACCGTTTCGGCGTGGCACAGCCAAATATCCAGCGTCTGGGCAACACCGGCCGCATCTTGGTTGAGCTGCCGGGTATCAAAGACTCGGAGCGTGTCCGCAAGCTGTTGCAGGGAACCGCAAACCTGGAGTTCTGGGAGACTTATGACAACACAGAAGTTCAGCAATATTTGGCTGAGGCTAATGCCAAAATCAAGGAAATCAACGACTTGAAAGAGGCTGAGAACAAGACTGCCGACGAAGCCGCACCTGCTGATGAGCAGAAAGCCGCTCCGGCTGAGGAGTCGAACTCACTGATTGACAAACTTGCCGCTGACACAACAGCCGTTAATGCCGATGCTTCGAACGCTGAAGTGGCAAAGAACTATCCTCTGTACTCAGTTTTGAATCCGTATTACACTCAGGACGGACGTCTTCGTCCGGGTGCTGCAGTTGGTTTCGCTCACTTTAAAGATACTGCCGCTGTCAACGCAATGTTGAACGAGCCGCTTGTTAAGGCTTTGTTCCCGCGCAACCTGAAACTTCTGTGGAGCGTTAAGTCGTTCGACGAGGGTGGCAACTACTTCGAACTGATTGCCATCAAGGTTACAAGCCGCGACGGCCAGCCTGCTCTTTCGGGCGACGTTGTAACCGACGCTTCTGACGAGTACGCACAAGGTCGTGGCGTTTCAGAGGTTTCAATGAGTATGAACGCTGAGGGCGCACGCAAATGGGCCCGCATCACCAAAGAGAACATCGGCAAGAGTGTTGCCATCGTTCTTGACAACTATGTTTACAGCTACCCGACAGTTCAGTCGGAAATCAAGGGCGGCCGCTCGTCAATTACTGGTAACTTCACCGTTGCTGAGGCAAAAGACTTGGCTAACATCTTGAAATCTGGTAAGATGCCGGCACCTGCACGCATCGAGCAAGAGACCATCGTTGGTCCGTCACTTGGTCAGGAGTCAATTAATAAAGGTATGTGGTCGTTTGTTCTGGCCTTCGTAGTAGTGCTTGTATATATGTTGCTCTACTATCGTACAGGTGGTATGGCCGCAAACCTGGCCTTGCTCTTGAACGTGTTCTTCATCTTCGGCGTTCTTGCTTCGCTGGGCGCAGTCCTCACATTGTCGGGTATCGCCGGTATTGTGCTGACACTTGGTATGGCCGTCGACTCGAACGTGCTTATCTACGAACGTATTAAGGAGGAAATTGCCTCAGGCAAGGGCATCAAACTGGCTATCAAAGATGGTTACAGCAATGCTTACTCGGCAATCCTCGACTCAAACATCACAACCTTGCTGACAGCATTTGTTCTTGGTAAGTTCGGCGAAGGCCCAATCCACGGTTTCGCTGTAACCTTGAGCATTGGTATCCTCGCATCGTTGTTCACTTCAATTTTCATCACCCGCTTGATTTTCGAGCGTATGCTTGCAAAAGAGAAGACCCCGACGTTTGCTACCGCGGCAACCGCCAACGCATTCAAGAACACCAAGTTCAACTTCATTGGCGCACGCAAGGTTTGCTACGTTATCTCGGGCACAGTTCTTCTCATCGGTATCATTTCGCTCTGCACTCGCGGACTTGACTTCGGTGTTGATTTCACTGGTGGCCGCACCTATGTGGTTCGCTTCGACAAACCGGTTAACACCATCGAGATTCAGAACGCTATTGCCGAGAAGATTGGCCAGACTCCTGAAGTTAAAACCTACGGTGGCAACGAGCAGGTGAAAATCACTTCGAAATACCTGTTTGCCGCAGGCGAGGAGGCTACTGAGGCCGATTACGCAGAGGCAGCACAATACACCAATCAGGAGCCGTCGGTTGACGAGGTTGTTGAGGTTAAGTTCTATCTGGCTTTGAAGGACAAATTCCTGCCAGAGGGTACATCTTACACCACATTCAAGAACGATTACCGTATGAGTTCTGAGAAAGTGGGCGCCACAATCGCTGAGGACATCAAGTCGTCGGCAGCGCTGGCCATCACATTCTCACTGATTGTGATATTCCTCTACATCGCCTTCCGTTTCCGCAAATGGCAGTACGGTGTGGGCAGTTTGGTGGCTTTGGTTCACGATACATTGTTCGTGTTCTCGATGTACTCGCTGCTCTACAGCATAATGCCGTTCTCAATGTCGATTGACCAGTCGTTCATCGCAGCCATCCTGACCGTGGTTGGTTACTCAATCAACGACACCGTGGTTGTATTCGACCGCATCCGTGAATATATGGGACTGCAATCGAAACGCAGTCTGCAAGAGGTGATGAACGGAGCCGTCAACAGCACTTTGGCCCGTACAATCAATACTTCGGTAACCACATTGATGGTGTTGATTATCATCTTCATCTTCGGTGGCGAGGTTATCCGCGGATTCATCTTCGCAATGATGATTGGTATCGCAGTTGGTACTTACTCTTCACTGTTCGTGGCAACGCCAATCACTTACGATTTGCTTAACCGCCAGGCTAAAAAAGCTGAAGAGGCAAAATAAATTTTGATTGAAATTTTTGAGAAGGCTACCGCAAGGTGGCCTTTTCTTTTTTGCGTCAACAACTTATCTTTACGGCATAAATGACACGGTATGATTAGCATTTCTGATATTCACAAGTCGTATGGCGAGGTTGAGGTTTTGAAGGGCATCAATCTTGAGGTGGCGAAAGGCGAGATTGTCTCGATAGTGGGCAAGAGCGGCGCGGGCAAAACCACGCTGTTGCAGATTGTTGGCACGCTTCTGCGCCCCGACAGCGGTCGGGTGGCAATTGGCGGTGTTGAGGTCACGGCACTGTCGGAGAAGGAGTTGTCGAAATTCCGCAACCGCAACTTGGGATTTGTCTTTCAGGGGCATCAACTGTTGCCCGAGTTTACGGCGGTAGAGAATGTTATGATTCCGGCCCTGATAAACAACGGAACGCGCAAGCAGTGCGAGGCCCGTGCCATTGAATTGCTTGAGTATCTGAATCTTGGCCACCGGCTGAACCACAAACCGCGCGAAATGTCGGGCGGTGAGCAGCAGCGTGTGGCCGTGGCCCGCGCCCTAATCAACGGTCCCGAAGTTATTCTGGCTGATGAGCCGTCGGGCAACCTCGACACAATGAACAAAGAGGAACTGCACCGACTCTTCTTCGATTTGCGCGACAAATTCAATCAGACATTCGTCATCGTCACCCACGATATGAGCCTGGCCCAAATGTCGGACCGCACCATTACAATGCAGGATGGACGAATAACTGAAGGATTGAAGGATTGAATAACTGAAGGATTGAAGGATTGAATAACTGAAGGATTGAAGGATTGAAGGATTGAAGGATTGAAGGAATAATCGTCGATTCCGGTCTCTAATTTACCAGCTCTTCGATTTCCTAATTCATATAGTCCGAAGTCTGTTGTCCGAAATCTGAAGTCTGTTGTCTGAAGTCCGAAGTCTATTTACCGCGGAACAGGTGCACGTAGCCTTTGCGGCGGAATTTCTCATTGTTCCAGCCTTCGGCGTAGATGGTGTAGAAATAGACGCCGGCCGGAGCGTCGCCAAAGCCGAACGTGCTGCCGTCCCAGCCTTCCCAGCTGCCGTCGCTGTCTTCGTAGCTGTAGATTCTCATTCCCCAACGGTCGTAAATCTTAATCTCGAAATGGCGGATTGACTTTGGCATTGTCTCATCGGTGAACTTGAACACGGGGTTGGCACCGCCAGGAGTGAAGGCGTTTGGAATATCGGGGTTCCTGGCAATGAACGACGAGTCAACGTTGATATATTCGCTTTTCAGCAGCCGGTCGACGCATTGGTGCTGCCCGCCGTCAACCATATAAACCGGACCTTTCACAGTCAGTGCCACATCGTAGCCGTATTGCTCGTTGGGGCGCGTGTATCGAATAGAGTCGGGCAGATACTGCGTTGTGATGGAGTCCATCAGCAGTGAGTCGGCCTCGTCGCGGCGGCGGTCTTCGGGTTTGTAGAAGTGCCAGCACCACTCGGTGGCGTTTTCCGAATCATCGATAAACTGCACCGTCAGAGGCGCCTGTCCCGAGCTGTCGGTTTCTTCGGCGGGCACAAAGCTGCGGCTCGCAGTGAACCTCGCCTTCACGGCCTTCAGATAGAGGTTGCCGTCGCCGTTGTCGTCACCGTTTTCAATCTCAAGCTTTTTGGTGCGGCTCTCGCCGTGTGAGTCTTCAACCGTCAAGCGGAAGACTGTGGGCTTGGTGGGCGCGGCAAAAGACGGGTTTTTCACCGATGGAATCTGTCCGGCCGACGGAGTCGATTCCCAGCGGAATTTCATAAACTTGATGTTGTCGCTGAAATAGGTGAGGGGCGCGCCGCTCACACGGTCGAAATATTCAAACTCCTCGTCGTAGGCCATTGTGGTGCGAAGCTCCATAATCTCGCAGGTCGAGTTATAGACGTTTATCGCGCTCACATTGAACTCGTTCTGGAAAACCCAAGCGTAAAATGTTGTGTCCCAGGTGCAGGAATCGTTCTGCACGGTAACCATATAGCCGCCCTGGGTGCAATCGCTCTTTTCGGAGCGCGAGACACCGCTTTCTGTTTTCAGCGCGATGTCGAAAGCCGATGTGCGCTCGTTGTAGCGGAACCATTTGAAAGTGAGGTTTGTGCTGTCGGGAACCTCGGCAGTCAGAGTTCCTGTAGTGCTGAAACCGCGCGGGTCGGAGTAGTAGATGAAGATGGGGTCGTTGGCTATGGAGTCGGTTTGGTATGTTGTGGTGTCAGACCGGTTGGCGTTGGCCGTGATTTGCGAAAATGCGCTGCCGCCCAACAGTATCAGGCTGGCGAGAAGCAAAAATGTTAGTCCGGGTCTGTTCATCTCGAAAAACTTGTCGATAGCTATAACTCAAAATCGCGTGCAATATTATAAAAATTAGGGCAAATGATACGATTTGCCGCATTGTTAAAAACTATGTCTGACGGCATTTCCATTCGCATAACTTTTTTGCCGTAATTTGCCGCCGTCAGAAACCTTCGATAATGGAGAATTACCTCGACCAACTCAACGACGTGCAGCGCACGGCTGTCCAGGCCACACAAGGTCCTTGTTTGATTGTGGCGGGAGCCGGTTCGGGCAAAACCCGCGTGCTCACATACCGCATTGCTCACCTGCTGGCAACGGGCGTCAAACCCTGGAACATTCTGGCGCTGACCTTCACCAACAAGGCCGCGCGCGAGATGCAGAAACGTATTGCGCAACTGGTTGGCGAGCAGGACGCGGCTAAGCTCACAATGGGCACATTCCACTCCATTTTCAACCAGATTCTGCGCGTTGAGCACGAAAGGCTGGGTTTTCCGTCAGCGTACACCATCTATGATACGGCTGATTCGAAAAGTCTTGTTAAATCGATAGTGAAAGATTTTCGGCTCGATGATAAGGTGTACAAAATCAATCATATAGTGAGCCGCATATCGATGGCCAAGAACAATTTGGTGACGGCGGAAGTCTATCGCACCAACGCCGAGCTTATGGCCACCGACAACGCCAACCGGATGCCGCTCATCGGCGAGATTTATTCGAGGTATGTGGCGCGCTGCCGTCAGTCGGCGGCAATGGATTTCGACGATTTGCTGCTCTATACCAATATTTTGTTCCGCGACAATCCCGATGTGCTCGATAAGTATCAGAACAAATTCAAATATGTTTTGGTCGATGAGTATCAGGATACCAATTATGCCCAGTATTTGATAATCAAAAAGTTGTCACAACAGCACCAGAATATTTGTGTGGTGGGCGACGACGCGCAGAGCATCTATTCGTTCCGTGGCGCGAAAATCGAGAACATCTTGAATTTCCGCAACGATTATCCGCAGTGCAAGCTGTTCAAACTGGAGCAGAACTACCGCTCGACGCAAAACATTGTTTCGGCGGCTAACAGCCTGATAAAGAAGAACGAGCACCAGATTCCGAAAGACGTTTTCTCGGAGAAGGACGAAGGCGAGCCAATCCGCGTGATGGCCGCTATGACCGAGATTGAGGAGAGCTACAACGTGGTGGGCGACATCTTTGCAAAAATCGCCAACCAGCACTGCCACTATAGCGATTTCGCCGTTCTGTACCGCACCAATGCTCAGAGCCGAACTTTCGAGGAGGCCCTTCGCAAGCGCAACATCGCTTATAAAATCTATGGCGGACAGTCGTTCTACCAGCGCAAGGAGGTGAAAGACGCCATCGCTTATATGCGACTGACCGTCAATCATAACGACGATGAGGCTCTGCGCCGAATAATCAACTATCCGGCACGAGGCATTGGTGAGACAACCGTCGAGAAAATCGCCCACGCAGCTTTCGACGGCAAGTGCAGTATGTGGAGCGTGATTACCACCCCGATGGCAATGGAGGCAATCGGGTTCAACAAAGGCACAACGGCCAAAGTCAATGCTTTCATCGAACTCATCGAGTCGTTTGTGGCAAATGTCGGAACGGTGAACGCCAGCGATATGGCGCGCGAGATTATTGACCGTGCGGGAATCAAAAACGAGTATCAGGGCTCTGATGATGTTGAGGACCGCAGCCGCCTTGAGAATATTGAGGAACTTATGCGCGGCATTGATGACTATGTGGCCGCAAACTATACCGAAAGCAATACTCCGCTGTTGGCCGGATTCCTTGAAAACGTGGCGCTCATCACCGACCAGGACAACAAGCGCACCGAAGGCACCGACAGCGTGACTCTGATGACCATCCATTCGGCAAAAGGCCTGGAGTTCCCTTACGTATATATAGTAGGTATGGAAGAGGGGCTTTTCCCGTCGGCAATGTCGGTTTACAGCCAGCACGAGCTTGAGGAGGAGCGAAGGCTCTTCTACGTGGCACTGACGCGCGCAATGCAGCAGGCAACCATCACTTTCAGCCGCAGCCGTTCAAAGTATGGCGGCGCCCGCGAGTCGGTTACGCCAAGCCGTTTCATCAAAGACATCGACCCGCAGTATCTCTCGCAAATGTCGTCGGGAACGGGCACAATGGGCCGCCCCACGTTTGGTTCCAGCTCTTTCGGTTCCAGCTCGTTTGGTTCCGGTTCATTCGGGCAGACAAAAGCACCGATGGGGGCCTCGTTTGCGGCCCGGCAGCGTTTGCAGCAGCTCCGTCAGCCGTCGGCATCGTCGGCAGGCATAGTTCCTTCGCCGATTGACAAAGTGCGCGCCGGAGCAACAGTTTTGCACTCAATGTTCGGCCAGGGTAAGGTCCTCCGAATGGAGGGCGAGGCCGACAGCCGTGCAGCCATCATTTTCTTCCCAAAAGCCGGCGAGAAAAAACTGCTTCTGAAATTCGCCAAACTGCAAGTAATTGAGTAAACCGACGCTTTTTCAATGCGTTTGAGTTAGTGTTTTCTGTTTGAGTTTTCGTTAGTGTTAGTGTCAGTTTTTCCCCTTTTTTACGTAAAACCCTTGTATTTTTATTCAGTTTGTAAAAAGATTGTGCGGATAAATGATTTTTTTGTTCCTTTGCCTTTTGTAAAGCAACTATTAGTTTAATTAAAAATTCATAATGTTTATGAAGAAAATTGCAATGCTAATTGTTAGCCTTCTGTTCCTTGGGGTACAATTAGTTAATGCTCAAAACAAGACCTTGACGGGTACGGTTATTTCGTCGGAAGACAATCAACCGCTGCCAGGTGCAAACGTCATTGTAAAAGGCACAACGCAGGGAACAATCACTGATATCGACGGTAAGTTTACCCTGAATGTGGCAAGCGATGCCGAAGCACTGGTGTTTTCGTTCATCGGAATGCAAAGCCAGGAAGTGCCAATTGGTAGTACTACATCTTTCAACATCACTATGGATCCTGAATCCATAGGTATGGAAGAGGTTGTGGTTACGGCTTTGGGTATTACCCGTGCTGAAAAAACTCTGGGTTATGCCGCATCGACTGTTAAAAGCGATGAAATTGTTACCGCTCGGTCAACAAACGTGGCTAATGCTCTTTCGGGACGTGTGGCAGGTTTGCAGGTAAACAGCACATCGTCTGACCCGGGCTCTGTGAGCAACATCGTTATTCGCGGTTTCAGCTCAATCAATGGTAGCAACCAACCGTTGTATGTTGTTGACGGTGTTCCAATGGACAACACACTGACATCTGGAACTGGTAAGAACATTTCCACTGCTGGTATTTCGAACATTGCATCTGACAACATTGAGTCGATGACAGTGTTGAAAGGTGCAGCCGCTACTGCTCTTTATGGTTCGCGTGCCGCCAACGGCGTCATCATCATCAATACCAAGAAAGGTAAGAAAGGTGCCGATGGAAAGAATTTTATGGTTGAATATTCTGGTAACGTTCAGGCTCGCGTGGTTTCCACTCTTCCTGAGTTCCAAAACGAATTTGGACAAGGCTGGAACGGCAAACAGACATTTATTGAGAATGGTTCGTGGGGTCCGAAACTCGATGGTTCAACACAAATATATGGCCCGATTTGGAACAACCAACAACGCATTCACGAGTACACTGCACAGAAAAACAATGTGAAAGATTTCTTCGAAATTGGTTGGTCGCAGAACCACAACGTATCGTTGAGCGCCGCTTCTGAAGACAACAGGTTCACTTATCGTCTGGCGTACTCATACGCTGGCGACGATGGTATTATGCCTTCGGACGGCGACAAATACAAACGTAATGTAATATCAATGGTAAGCACATTCGACGAAGGCCGTTGGTTCAAACTGACATCGAACATCAGTTTTGCTCGTACTAAGACCGATGCCGTTGGTACATATCAAGGTACTTCGGTAATCGATGGTTTGTATGAGATGCCGCGCGATATCTCGATTGTTGATATGAAAGATTTGTCAAGCGCGTTCAACACTCCTGAGGCTTACTTTACACCTTATGGAATCACTAACCCGTATTGGGCTTTGGAAAACAACTATATGCATATCGATGGCAAACAAGTGTTCGGTAAATTGCAGGTGGATGTAACACCGATTGAACCTTTAACACTTACTTATCGTTACGGTTTTGACTATTCTGATTTCGATAGAAAATCAGGCCAACCAGAAATCAGCCTCGACGATGCGTTAATTAACGAAAATTATGGTTATGCTCCTTCGACTATGAACCAGAGCGGTTATGTTTATACCCGTTACTCTCGCAAATACGAGCTTAACCACGATATTATTTTAAATTTTGCTAACAAGTATTTGGATGATAAGTTCGACATCAATTTGAATGTTGGTAGCAACGTCAACGAGCGTTATTATACTCGTACAACTGGTCAGACTGACGAACTGGGTATCGCAACAGGTTTCTGGCAGTTGAGCAATGGTGCAACCAAAACCAATTTGACAGAGAAACAGGAGAAACGTCGTGCAATTGGTTTGTTTGGCGATGTAACTCTTGGATGGGATGATATGGTTTATTTGGAAGTTTCGGCTCGTAACGACTGGTCTTCAACTCTGCCAATAGATGCCAATAGCTATTTCTACTCAGGAGCAACTTTGAGTTGGATTTTCACCAAGGTTATGCCTCAGAACGACGTGCTTTCGTTTGGCAAAGTTCGTTTCGCTTTTGGTAAGACTGGTAACGATACCGACCCATACCGCACAAGCAGCAACTACGAGCAAGGTTCAGCCAGTGGTTATTATGACAGCAACATTGCCAAGTTCCCGCTTAATGGACAGAACGCATTTGTTGCATCGTCAACAGCAGGAAGTTCTTCTTTGAAACCTGAGATGACAAAAGAGATTGAGTTCGGTTTGAACTTGCAATTCTATAAGAACCGTGTTGGTATCGATGCATCGTTCTACAATCGTACAACTGATGACCAGATATTTGAGTTGCCGGTTGACCCAGCTTGCGGATATTCATACGAGGTTAAGAACGTTGGTAAGGTACGCAACCGTGGCTTCGAGTTTTTGCTCAACACCACACCGGTACGCACAAGCAATCTGCGTTGGGACTTGGACTTCAACTTTGCTGTGAACAGAAACAAAGTTTTGGAGATGCCCGAAGGACTTGAGGGCGGACGTATATCAATCTATGATTTTGGTGCAGGAAATGATGCTATTTATATGTATGCCGAAAAAGATTCTGAACTGGGTACATTCTACACTTATTTGCCAAAACGTACCGATGACGGCAAGATTGTTGTCGATGAAAATGGTGATATTATTATTGATAATGAACTTAAATCGACAGGCAAGTCCATCAATAACAAATGGACAGGCGGTATAACTACAACATTGTCCGCATACGGTTTTTCTTTGAGCGCAGCTCTTGATATTCGTTATGGAGGTTATATGTTCTCTAGAACCAAGAACTTGATGCAATTTACAGGCAACGGCATCGAAACAACATATAACGGACGTAACCCGTTTGTGGTTCCGAACTCAGTTGTAGAAGTTGGTGACGGCAATTATATCGAAAACACAATGCCATTGTATTTGGCTAACAGCAGCTATCAAAATTATTACGACAAATCAGGATGGGGCCAAGGAGGTGAGGCATACTTGCTTGACCGCTCTTTCGCAAAACTGCGTAATATCAGCCTTGCTTATTCGCTGCCAAGCGAGTGGGTTTCTCCAATAAAGCTTTCTGATGTTACAGTTTCGGTGTTCTGTAACAATGCCTTCGTTTGGACAGCTAAATCGAACCATTACATCGATCCGGAGACAACAACCCTTAGTCAGGAGGCGTGGGGCGATTTGGGTATTCAGTTCGGTGAGTTATATGCTAACCCAGCTTGCCGCATTTTTGGTCTGAACCTTAGTGCTAAATTCTAAAGAGAGGAGATTACTGAAATGAAGAAATACTTATTAATACCAGTTGTTGCATTGGGATTAGGTTTCGCATCGTGCGATGATTACCTTGACATTAACTACGACCCCAATGCGCCAAGCGAGATGAATCTTACAACTGATTTGATTTTTCCCGCTGTTGAAATGAACTTGGCTTCAAGCTATGGTAACTATTTACGCATAGTTGGCGGTTATTATTCGCAACATTTCGCACAAGCATTCGGCACAAGTAACTATTTGGATTATTCACAATTCACAATGTCGGCTACTCGCAGCAGCAGTTTGGCATACGAGCAGACTAATTTGTCGGTTTTGAATAACCTGAAAACTGTATTGAGCAAGGCTGAAGCAGAGGAGGATTGGGGTACTTATTTTGCCGCAACCGTAATCCGTGCCTTTACCTATCAGGTAATGGTTGATTGCTACGGTGAATTGCCATATACTGAGGCTCTCGATCCAAGCAATCCTACACCTAAATATGATGACGGAAAAACTATTTATGAAGGTGTTTTGGCTGAGATTGACGAAGCAATGGCTAAGGTATCGGAAACCGATTTGGTTTGCTCCAATTTCTTGTTCCCCAACCAAAGAGCCGATGTGTGGATTCAGTTTGCCAATGCTCTTAAATTGAAAATGTTGATGCGTATGAGCGGTGTTGTCGATGTGCAGTCGAAACTCGATGCTTTGGTTGCTGAAGGTAATTTCCCAACAGAAGATATCGCTTTCACCGATTGCTGGACTGACGAGTCGGGCAAGATGAGCCCTTATTACGCAGAGGAGTTCTCGTCAAAATGGGGTTCGCCTCAGATTAACGTGATTGCAAACATTGCTCTTGTCGGTACAATGCAGACTGACGCCTATACTGACCCCCGTTTGGCTGCTTTCTATGAGACAAACGAGTCTGGCGAATATGCCGGAGGCGTTTCTGGAACTAACTTTGGTGCAACTGCAACATATAAATCATCATATTGGTGCCGACCGAAGGCATCATATGATATGCCAGTTTATTTGATTACTGTGCCTGAGATAGAGTTTTTCCTTGCTGAGTATTATGCAAAAAAGGGTACGCACGACGTAGCTGCCGAGCATTATGCTGCTGCCATCGAGGCTTCATTTGCAGAGTTTGGTGTTGAGGGTGCTGCAGCCAATGTGGCTCAGAATCCTTATGATAATAGCAACTACAAGAAATCAATTGGCATTGCTAAATGGATTGCTTTGGCCGGAACTAACAATTACGAGGCTTGGTGCGAACTTCGCCGTTTGGATTACCCTGCTTTTGGTAATGTTCAAGGCAGCGATATTTATAATGTTGTTAACGATGCTTACAATCCTGATGTTTATGTACCAGGTACATTGTACACACCTATTGATTACTTCAGTCAAGTTGGTGTCAACAAGGTTTTGGAGCGTTTCCCATACGCTGAGAGCTCTTCGTCGCGCAATACTAATGCACCGAAATTCCCGGGCTATACTGAGCCTGTGTTCTGGGCTAAATAATCAGCAGTTAATGGTTTAATAAAAACTGAAGAAAAATGAAAAATAGATTTTTATTGTTAATAGCACTTGCCGCATCGGTGGTTTCGCTATCAAGCTGCGAAAAAGAGACTGAGGGCAAGACACGCATAACTTACTATCCAACAATTGAATTGGAAGGTGATGAGACGATTCTTGTAAATAAAGGCTCTGCTTATGTTGAGCCAGGTTATGCTTCATTTATGAATGGTGAAGATATTACTGCTGATGTGCAAGTAATAAGTAATGTTGATGTCAATAAATCAGGCATTTACACTATCGATTACATTACAAAAGAGAACGAGGATGGTTTTGGCAGTTCTGCATCACGCACAATAATTGTTTTTGATTTTAATCACCAAACAGAAGGCTTGTATGCGGTTAATTCTGCTGTAAGCAAACGTGACTATCAAGGTACGGTTGCACAATTCAAAGACGATTTTGAAGTATGGCTTTTTGATAATGGAGACGGAACATACAGTATAACCGATTTGTTCGGAGGTTGGTATGACCAAGGTGCAGGTTATGGCAGCGAATATGCGTGCAAAGCTGTTATGACAATTTCTGGTTCTTCGGTTAGCGTTGCCCCTGGCGATACTTATGTGGCTGGCTGGAAAGATTCAATTCAAGGTGTTCACGACGCCTCCTACAATGCGGCAACTGGTACATTAGAGATTCAAGTCGATTATGGCCTCAATAAAGAAGACCCGCAAAACCCCAAAATTTTAATGACATTCTTTATCACATTAGTAAAACAACCTATTGAATAATGCTCAATATGAAAAAGATAGTATATATGTTCGTTGCGGTGCTTCTGTTCGCATCGTGCGAGAAAGAGGAAATAGGCGGCACCGCTACGGAAGCGCTGGCTGGTCAGTGGTACGTGCACGTTGATGCAGTAAAAGACAATGGTGAAATACTTGAGGTTATTTATAAAAAAGACGATAATGGAGAGTACGTATTGGATAAGGAAGGAAATAAGATAGTGGAGTTTTGTGGAGAAGACCCTTTTGGGTTAGGTAACAAATTATTGCTTACATATAACACATCTGCAAATACATCAGATACTATTTTTGTTGATGATTTGGAAAATATCTGGAACTTTAAAGTGAAAGTGTCTAGCAATACTGGCGACAGAACTTTCGGAAACACCGATTTTGCCGATAATTATAAATACGAGAGCGGAGTGAAAATAACCGATGGTCAAGTCCTGTCTCAGGCGGCTACCACCCCAAGTGGCATGCCAGCTGATTCAATCGTGTTCTACGTTGAATTCGACGATGATTATTTGGTAGACGATGAAGGCAATCTTGTGTTAGACGATGAAGGCAATCCTGTGTATGTGCCGAAAGCTTACGGATTCAAAAATTACCGTATTTCGGGTTACCGCTACACGGGATTTGAATCGGATAATTGATTGACTGACATTCATTGCATATCAGAAAAGCGGCTCACTCGGGCCGCTTTTTTTGTTTTGTAGAAGTCTATAGCAATACCAATACCACTTTGCCATTTTCGTCCGAATCACTCCTTTTTATCCTGATTTGGATATATTTCTTTATGTTTTTGTCCGAATGTAGTGTTCTTGATATTGATTTGGACGAAAATCGTATTATTTTTGTCCGAATCTCAAAAAAATACTATCTTCGCATAATTAAAGATGGACTTTGGGACGCTAGCTTTCGAAAACGCAGAAACGCCTGCAGAATTTGATGGTTTAACTGAAATGCATTAGTTATGGAACAACTGGTCGGAAGGAAAAAGGAATGTGAAGAACTGGAGTGGGCAATGAAATCAAACCGCTCTGAGTTCATTATGCTATATGGCCGCCGGCGAATCGGCAAGACCTTTTTAGTACGCAAATTCTTTAACGATGAGTATGCTTTCCATTTTGTCGGGGCTCACCGCAAAAGTATGCAGGCGCAGTTGGACTATTTTCGCGAGGCGCTTGTCAGATTTTCGGGTAACAATGAGTTGCCGAAAATAAAAAACTGGCATATGGCATTCTTGCAGCTGCAAGCATATTTGGAGTGCCGCACAGAAAAACGCAAGGTAATATTCTTCGACGAGATGCCGTGGATGGATACTCAAGGCGGTGATTTTGTGAGTGAATTGGAATATTTTTGGGCAAGTTGGGTGCAAAACCGCGACGATATTGTTTTCATCGCTTGCGGCAGCGCTACAACTTGGATGCGCGAGCGGCTTGAGGAAAATCAGGGCGGCTTACACAATCGTATCACTCACAAAATCTATTTGCGTCCGTTCTATCTGAACGAGTGCCGTCAATACCTTTCGGGACGGGGATTTCATTGGGACGACTACCAGATAATGCAATGTTATATGATTTTTGGCGGCGTCCCATACTATCTGAGTCTTCTTCGCCCTTATCTGAGCCTTCAGGAGAATGTCGATGCACTGATTTTCCATATCGGTGGCGATTTGAGCGACGAGTTTGGCGAACTATACAACGCTCTTTTCCGTTCGGCCGACAAATACATTAGCATTGTCCGCCTGCTTTCAACAAAGCGCGAGGGGTTCACCCGCAGCGATATTGAGATTTCCACCGGCCTGTCAGGTGGCGGGCTTACAAAAATATTGGACAATTTGACGCGTTGCGATTTCATTGTTGCCTACAATCAGTTTGGCAATAAGAAGAAGGATATGCTTTATCGCTTGTGCGATTTCTACACGTTGTTCTATTTCAAGTATGTCGATGGCAACAACACGCGCGATGAGCAGTATTGGCAGCACCACTTCGCCGACCGGAATGTAGAAACTTGGGAAGGTTTCTCTTTCGAGGAATTGTGCATCCGCCATTTGCCGCAAATCAAAAAAGGGTTGGGAATATCGGGTGTTGCCACCGAAACCTCGGCCTGGCGTTTTGTGCCCAAAAAGGGCGATAACCGTCGGGGCACCCAAGTCGATTTGATAATAAAACGGATTGACAAGATTGTGCATTTGTGTGAAATGAAATTCTCCGAGAAAAACTTCTCTATTACAAAGGATTACGAAAAGTTGCTTGCCGATAGGCGTGATACTTTTATGGATGTTACCGATTCCGGCCGGGGCGTTGTGATAACTTTTATCACACCGAAAGGTTTGACGCAGGGCATTCATAACGGTGTGGTACATTCTTCGTTGACAGCCAGCGATTTATTTGCTGAGTTGTAAATGTTTGAAGCAAGTACGTCCGACGACATTCCCAATTTTTCTATTTGCCATTTTCGTCCGAATCAGACCTTTTTACCCTAGATTTGGACGTATTCCTTTATATTTTTGTCCGAATGTAGTGTTTTTAGTATGGATTTGGACGAAAACCTAGTCATTTTCATCCAAATCTTTTTTTGTTATGTCAGATAGGCGTTAATTGGCACCCCTTGCCGTAAAACTATCGGGAGTTTGATAATATGCGGTTGTTATTTTGTCTCAGAAATGATAATCCATATCAAACACCAGTTGTCTGTCGCAAAAAATCTTTAAAAACACAATTTCAAAATTCGCGATATAGTGTTAATATTGCCTCGGAATAAAGTAAAAACGCCAAATTGGTAGCTGGCCTGCGAATGACTTTGGTTTACAGATAATTACGCACAAAAGGCAGGCGCAATATTGGTTTGTCGCCACTCCCGACAGTGGCGAAGCTGTATGTATAAGTAAGGTTTTAACCGAAAAAATCAGGAAAACCGCTGGCTGAAATGGTGAATTGGTATGTGATGCGGACCAAACCGCGGCAAGAGAAGGCCGTCCGCACCGAGCTTCTGGCATTCGGTGTTGAACTCTATCTGCCCACCACAACCGATTACCACTATTACGGCCACGGACGCAAGAAGAAGATTGAGTCGCCAGTGCTGCCATCAATGGTCTTTGTGCACGTTGAGGCCGACGACCGGTTTGCCATTATCAACAACCTGAAGCACGAGGTCCGCTATTTGGTCGACCGTGCAACCAATTCAAGTATGGTGGTGAGCGACAAGCAGATGAGCGATTTTATGCGTGTCTGCAACGTCCCCGAAGTCAAACTTGAGTGTGTCGAATTCGCAATAGGCGACAAAGTGACCATCAACGGCGGACAATTCGATGGCTTGCAGGGCGTTGTGAGCCGCATCAATGGCAAGAAACGCTTCGTTATAGTGCTCGATGGCATTGCTAATATTGCAGTTGACCTTCCGGCCGAACAGCTTGGCGTAGAGAATGAGTAAAGTGTAAAGAATAAAGAGAAAAGAGTGGTGAGTAAGGTGTGATAGATGTCAAAAGAGAGCGCTTAACTCTTTGTATACTAACACCCAACCCCCAATACATAACACCCCAATAAGATGTTTCAGAATACCAAAAACATAAAACCATTCGAGAAGAAGGTTTGGCTGTCGTCGCCCACAATGCACGGCGACGAGCAGAAATGGGTTAACGATGCCTTTGTAAAAAACTGGATTACCACCGCAGGCGAGAATATAAACGAGGTTGAAGAGATTGTAGCAGAGCGCATTGGCGTTAAATATGCTGTTGCGCTGTCTTGCGGAACTGCCGCGCTTCATTTGGCAACAAAACTTGCAGGAGAAAGACTTTATGGCCAGGCAAAACCTAACTGCGGAACGCTGCAAGGACATAAAGTCTTTTGCTCAGATATGACTTTTGATGCGACAATCAATCCTGTAGCATACGAGGACGGCGAGGCTGTGTTTATTGATACAGAGCCTGATACGTGGAATATGTGTCCGAAAGCGCTTGAGAAGGCTTTTGAGATTTATCCCGAAGTGAAACTTGTTGTGGTGGCGCACCTTTACGGCATTCCAGGAAAGATTGACGAGATTCGCTCGATTTGCAACCGTCACGGCGCACTCATTGTTGAGGATGCTGCCGAATCGTTTGGTGCCACATATAAGGGAAAAGAGACGGGGCAATTTGGCGATTTTGGCGCAATAAGTTTCAATGGCAACAAAATAATCACAGGTTCGTCTGGCGGTATGTTCCTGACAAACAGCAAAGAAGATGCCGACAAGGTGCGCAAATGGTCAACACAATCGCGCGAGGCCGCACCGTGGTATCAGCACGAAGAGATTGGCTACAATTATCGTATGTCGAACATTATTGCAGGTATTGTTCGCGGCCAGATGAACTATCTCGACGAGCATATTGCGCAGAAACGCGCCATCTACGAGCGTTATAAGAAAGGCTTTGAAGGACTGCCCGTTTCGATGAATCCATTTGATTCAGCAAATAGTGTTCCGAATTATTGGCTCAGTTGTATGCTTATCGAGCCCGAAGCGATGTGCCGTCAGGTCCGCAGCGAGAACGAGCCAATGTACATTTCAGAGAAAGGCAAAACCTGTCCGACGGAAATCCTTGAAACTTTGGCAAAATTCAATGCCGAAGGCCGCCCAATCTGGAAGCCGATGCATATGCAGCCAATCTACCGAATGAACCCGTTTGTGACAGCCA
>JAEEGK010006554.1_pt1 | contig 28000 bp, 15 predicted proteins | sample 8958771 | NCBI WGS metagenome assembly JAEEGK01 (sample SAMN16246547, study PRJNA631951) | gut metagenome | biome: gut microbiome; feature: rumen; material: SC-attached | host: Bos | place: Iran: Karaj | collected 2018-10 | reverse complement strand
AATATGTTTCATTTGAAAAACTTTTTGGTAACGATATATTTGAATAAGATGTTTAAATTAATTTAAAAATTTTAAATTATATTTTTTTAATTGATAACTATTATAAATATCTTCTATATCTTCTGCTTTTTTATTAAACTATATTTCTATGTTAAGTATTAATGACCAATTCACCTTCAAGATTTTGAACGTCTTAAGATAAATTTCATATTCTTTATTTAAAATAAAATATTCTAATATTTTATTAAAATAAATATTTTTAAATAAATTTGAACATATTCTTTTAAATATTATTTTTGTTTTTATATAATAAAAATTTAAAAATAAAAAAATAAAATATTTAAAACAAATATTTAAATAAAACTTTAATATAAAAAATACATAATAATGTCAATAAAATATTCTATAGAAAAAAATGATTTACTATTAATAATAATGGATTATCTTTATTCTGAAGGTTTATATCAATCTTATATTTCTCTTGAAGATGAATCTAAAATAAATTTATTTAAATATGAAGAAAAATTAGAAATATTAAGAAAATGTATTTTAGATGGCGATTGGGAAGAAGCAGAAAAATTTTTATCTAAATTAAAAACAATTGAAAATTTTCCTTATACAAAATTATTATTTGAAATTAAAAAAGAAAAATTAATTGAAGAAGTTGAATCACAACAAAATGATTATTCAACTAATGTTTTGGCGCAAGAATTAAGAGATATTCAATCTTTAGGATTAGAAAATGATTTTAATGATTTAATTAATTTTTTAAAAGATAATGAAAAAGAAGAAAAAAATATTATTAATAGAAGACTTAATATTTTTAATTCAATTAGAAAAAATTTAGTTTTTTTATATCCAACTAAAAATGAAATAATTGTTGATCCAGGAAAATTAAAAAAAATGATTTCTAAATTTATTGAATTTTTATTAGAAAACAATAATAATATAAATAATATTAATATTAAAAACAATGAAATAAAATATTTTAATTTAAATGAAATTTTTAATTTTTTTGAATATGATAATAATATAAAATTAAATTCAAATAATAACTTAATTAATAATAATAGTTTAAATAATAATCTCATCAATAATATTAATATTAATAAAATAAATAACAAAACTTCTCCTTCAAAAGACACATATTCATTAATAGCTCAAAGAAATAAACTAATTAAAGAAAAACTTGCTGAAACATATGATGATTTAGATTTAAATTTACAAATAAGTGAAGTAAATGAAAATAATAATAATAATTATGATATATCAATCAATAATAATAATGACAATATTATTAGCACAAATAACAATGATAATTTTTCAACCGAAAATGAAAAACAAAAAAAATTAAATTCTTTATCAGATTTAGACCAAGAAGAATATAGAATGAAAAATTATTATGATTATTATAATTATGACATAACTTCTCTTGCATTAAAAAAAGTAATAGAAGATACACATCCAATTCGATGTTGTTGTTTCAGTCCAAAAGGAGAATATTTTGCAATAGGAACGAATAGTAAATCATTAAAAATATTCGATTTGAGTTTTATATTAGATTCTATTAACAAAAGAAATTTTTATTCAAAAAATATAAAAAATAATAAAAATATCACTAATAATAAAAATTATAAAGAAACAATAGGTATGATATATGAACAAAAAAATTATCATTTAGGTAGTATATACTCGATAGATTGGTCATCAAGTGGGAAATTATTAGCAACAGGTTCAAATGATAAAACAATAAAATTAATACACATTCCAGAATTAGATCCTGAAATTATTAATAATAATAATACAACATCTGAAAATATAAATAATTGCGAAACTTTAGAACTAATAATTTCAGGAAACAGTGGCACAGTTCGAAATTTATGTTTTGAACCAATAAATGATTTAACTTTACTTTCATGTAATGTAGGAGAAAACGTAATAAAATTATGGGACACTGAAAAAGGAGTTAATACATCTAATTTAGAAGGACATACAATGGATGTATATAATATAAAATGGTCGAATGATAGTCAATTATTCACTTCGATAGGTCTTGATAGAACAATAAGATTTTGGGATATTCGAGAAAATAAAAATATAAATATTATAAGTAGTATTAATTTTAGTAGTATTAATGATATATCAATATTTACTAAAAATGAAGGAAATAATAATAATATTTTAATTGCTTGTGGCCATTCAGATGGACTATTAACTATTTGGGATTATAATAGAAGATGTATTTTAAAGCAAAGTTATGAACATAATTCTGAAATTAGATCTATTAATTTTAGTCCTGATGGAAAATATTTAATTACTGGGAGTTTTGACCATAAAATTAAAATATATGATGTAGCTAATAATTTTGAAGTTATGGGTGAATTAGAACATAATGATAAAGTTGTTAGTTGTAAATGGCATCCTGAAATTCCTATGATTTTAAGTACTTCTGCAGATAAAACAGCTCGTGTTTGGATTCCCAATAAATTATAATTAAAATTCAAATATTTTTTCCTTTATAAATAATTATTTATTTATATTATTTATTTAATAATATTATAATTATAAATTTAATTTAACCTTATTAATTAATATTAAATTTTATTATGAATATTATTATTATAATTAAATTATTAAAAAATATTTATTTAATAAAATCTTTTAATTTTCCTATAATTTCTGGATTAATTTTCCATTGATTAAATTCAATATCTTCTAAAATTTTAATAACATTATTTTTATCTTTTGGTGATAATTTTTTCATTAAATTTTTAATTTCATCTTCTTTTTTAGTACTAATTAAATTAAATAATTTTTCAACTAATTCATTTTCTTTTCCAAACACATCACAACCTTCTTTATAAACATTAATCATATAATCAACAGTATAATTATTTTCAATATATTTTTTTAATATATCATTAATATTATTTTGACAATTAATTTTAATTTGAAATTCATTTTTTAAGTCATTTCGATTTTTCATTAGACCATCAAAATATTTTTTTTCTTTTAATCTAAAATTAGAATCAGTTTTATAAAAATTTTGAATAGAATTCATATAATTATTATTATTATTTTCATCATTTAAATTATTATTATTATTACCATAAAAAGTTTTACTCATATCAACTTTAATATTATTATCAAAATTTTGAAGCATATCATTAATTTTTTTAGTTTTCATTTCAGTTATTTCATCATTATTAATTTCTTTTTCAAATTGATCATTTATTGTATTAATTTGAATTATTCTATCTTTATAAGTATAATTTAAATAATTTTTAATATAATCACTTCTATGTGAAATAGCAAATGGCAAATATTTTTTAATTCTCAAAGAATAATTTTTATTTTTATTTTTATTTTCTTCTTCATTATTATTATCATTTTTTTTATTTTTATTAACAACAGTTTTTTTATTTTTATTATTATTAATATTATTATTCTCTTCATTTTCATTATTATTCGTAGTTTTTCTTTTTCTTTGCGTTTTTAAAAAGGTTTTTTCTTCTTCATTTAATTCCAACCCATTTTTAACATTATTTTCTAACAAAAATCTTCTTCTCGACAATTTCGCAATTTCTTTTCGACCAGGTTCATTAATTTCCCAACTTTCTTTTAATTCTTTTTCATGATCTTCTTTAGAAGTATCTTTAACAAAACACAAATAATCATTGCAATAAACATTAATTCGCCATTTCAATTTATTACAAGCAATACTATTTTGAATATCAATTGATTCATCAATAAAACATATTAAAAGATAAGGAAAAAATTGTGGTGGTGGTGGTTGTTCTTGTTCGTTTTTCTTTTGATTTGGCTTTTTTTTGTCTTCCACTAATAAACCACCTTTAAATGTTATGTGAGGAATTAATATCGAATTTATAGATTCTATCGTATGTAATAAAACTCCACGTAAATTATGAGAATATTTTGATTCAATGAGAGGAAATTCTGATGATTGAGGATCTTTTAATTGATAAACTTGAAGAATTATTTTTATTTTATCATTTAGTTCTTTTTTTTCTTCATTTTCTTCTTCTTTTTTATTATTATTATTTGGATTTTCAAGTTCAATATGTAAAGTAGTTTCGATATTATCACAAGCGTAAATTAATTCTTTAAAAATTATATTATGACGATTTGGAACATATTCATCTTCGATGTAATAAAAATCGATATTTTCAATTAATTCTGTTTTGTAATTATTATTATCATAAATCACATCTACTTCTAAATTATTTTCTTTTAATGTGTATTGACATTTATCAACTGCAAGAACTGCATAATATTTACCTTCTTTTAAATTTATTTCTTCATTGAAAAATACTTCTTTTCCATTATTTCTATCAAAATAATATTTTATATCTTTATTATTATTATTTTCATTATTTTCATTATTTTCATTATTTTCATTATTATTTTCATTATTTTCATTATTATTTTCATTATTTTCATTATTATTTTCATTTTCATTATTTTCATTATTATTATTTTCATTGTTTTCATTTTCATTATTATTATTTTCTTTATTATTATTTTTATTATCATAATTTTCCGCTTTTACAATAATAATTTTAATAAACGGTTTAATATATTTTAAAGGATACTTAACATTAAAAATAATTTTCAAATCTCCATTATTTTCATTTAGATAATTTCCTTCTTCATCAGTATTAGGTGAAATTAAAATTCTTCCCAGCAAATAAAACTTATGATTTTCAATATTAGGATGTTCAATTTGAAAATTGGAAATTTGATAATTATAATAATTTTTCAAATAATTTTTATACGATAAATTTTCAACCTTATGAATTTCAGAATATAATTGTAAAAAAAATCCAAATTGATAAATTCCTCCTTTCATAATAATAAAATAATCTTTTTTAGCAGATAAATTTTCAATATAATAAGTAGAATAAAATTTATTTAAAGTAATATCTTTTTTAATTATATTATGAGATTCATCAATTATATCAAAAATTATATACGAATATATTTTATCTCTACTCGGAAGAGTTTTATCACTATTTGGCTCAAAAACAATAAACGCACTGTAAGTTTTACTTTCTTTTTCATTATTTTCATTTTCATTATTATTATTTTCGTCATTATTGTCATTGTTAACATTATTATTATTATTGTTATTTTCATTGTTATTTTCTTCTTCTTTTTTTATTAAATGAATAACATTGAAATCTTCGATTGGTTCATAATAATCCATTTTGTAATATCCCCAATTTTCATCTGCTTCAATGTAACCTCCAGAAAATAAAGCGAAAGGATTATGTAATATTAAAAAAGTATTAAATAATTTTTTGAAATCTTCTAAACCTATCCATTTTCCACCTTCCTTTTTAATAATAGGTTCAATAATATTTTCTTTATTATAACAATTATTATTATTATTATCAATTTCATTATTATTATTATTATTATTTTCATTATTATTATTTTCATTATTTTCATTTTCATTTTCATCATTTTCATTTTCTTTTATTACTTCATTATTAATATTATTATTATCATTATTTTCTCCTATCAATTGCAAATAATTCAATCTCGTCCAATCTAAACTACTAATTTTAACTTTAGCAAGCGGATGTGAATTTTTTTCATTAGGATGTTCTTTAACATATTCTTTTTCCTTCAAAATTTCATCAAATTCTTTAAAATACTTATCAAAGAAAGAAGGTGGTGGATATTTCCATTTATTTAAAATACATTTTTTGGCCATTAAAATTTGTTCATCATCAAAAGGCAACAAAGAAGATAATTTATAAATATTCAAAGAATTGTTTTTAATTTTAATTATACAAAAATTGCTTCCTGATTTTTGTAATTCACTTATTCTTTTATTTTTAATTTCTAATTGTTTTAATTTGAGAATTCTTCTTTCTTTTAAATAAATTTTTTTTTCATTTTGAGTCAATTGTTTAAAAACAACTGTTGTGTTTTTTAAATTATCTTTTAAATCTGAAAAATTTAAAGGTTTTAAACGATTCATATTAAAATCTTCGTTGTAAAAAAAATCTGTTATTGAATAGGCAAAATTATGAATCACATTTAATTTATAATCTAAAGATGTGAATTGAATGAATTTTGATGTTTTTAATTTTTTAAGTTTAGTATGAATAATTTCGAAGTTTTTCCAAAATTCACTTGTTTGAGATGTGAATTTGTTGTACATTGAAATGTTATTAATGTTATTATTATTATTATTATTATTATTATTATTATTATTATTATTATTATTATTATTATTATTATTATTATGCATAACTGAATTATTATTAATAATACTTGTTTTTAAATTATTATTTAACATTACATTATTATTTATTGAAGCACTTACATTTATATTTACATTTGTATCTAAATGTTCTTTATTTTCATTAATATTTTCTTTCTTTTCTTCTTTTTCTTTTTTAAGTTTTTCATAATAATCAATTTTTTCTTCATAATAAATACTTTTTTCTCTTTCATTATTATTAACATCAACATCATGTTCATTTTTATCTTCATCCTCATTATTAATCTTAACATAATTCAAACACAGCAAATATTTTTTTTTCTTCAAATAACACTCATCATCCAAATTATTAACAAAAATCTTCATCAACGCCTCATCATCATTTTTCCCACTTTCAATAATCTCCGCATGATAACCAGTAAGCGCATAAATATAACTAATATCAATATTTTCTTCCTTTCTTATATAAAAAGGATGCCTAATTTTATAAACATTCAATTTCATCAACGCTTTAGTAAAAAGCGCCGGCCAAAGTTCATTAATTTTCTCACATTTCGGAAAAATAAACTCTCCATCAATCGTGCAAGGCATTCTATCATCAATATCAATTCTTCTTGCTTTCCCCATAAAAAATAACTTAACAACATAATGTCCATTTGGATTGTGAATAGGAACTCCATTATTTTGAGGATAAATGCTACTAAAAATACTTTTATTGTCAACACAATTTGATATATCTAAATCTAATATGAATTGAAATATACTACTTAACCAACTTAAATATGAATTTAATACAATTTTATCATAATTAATTTTAGCTATGAGATTGTTTTTATATGCTTTGAGATCTATCAATCTTTTTACATCTATGTTACTTGGACTTTTTGTTAATATTTTTATACGTTCTATTTCATCTGGTCTTTGAACTATAGGCGCAATTGGTTTTGATTGTCCAGGTTTGACTGGTTTGACTTTTAATTTTTTCCATTCATTTAGTTCATTTTGTTGAGATTTTATTGTTTCTTCAACTCGATGTTTGTATTCTTCTTCTGTTTCATCTCTGCTTGTGAAATTAATAATCATAATTTCTGGAGGATTTTCAATGAATTTATAAAAATCTTTATAAATTGTTTTTTTATTATCATTTTCTAATTTTAATTCTTCATCTTCTTCTTCTTCATTTGATTTATTATTTTCTTCGTTATTATTTTCTTCTTCATTTGAATTATTATTTTCTTCATTATTATTTTCATCATTTTCATTTTCGTTATGAATTTTTGTTTTTTTCATTAATTTCTTTTGTTCTTCTGCATAAAAAGTTTTAATATCTTCTCTCATTTGCGTGTATTTTTTTTTCGGATATAAACGTCGAATTTCTTTATCAATATTATAATTTAGCACAAAATCAGGAGGTCGAAGCCATTTTAATTCATTTTTAGTTTTATTTAAAAAAGTTAAAGGCAAATTATTAATAAAATCTGAATGTTCAGGATCTTCATATAAATTTTCATTATTATTATTATCATTTTCATTATTTAATAATTCCGCATTAATTTCTTTTTCAGTTTTTGAATTGTCCCATTCCTGCGGAATTTGATAAGGAGTTGCAATAGAAACATATTGTTCAATATTATTTAATTTTTCATTTGGACATTGAATTGGAATTTCATTTTGAACGTTTTTTAACATGTTTTGAGGAACGAATGTGTTTATATTTTTTGGTTGTTTTTTTTGTTTATTGTCTTTGGGATTTTTTTTCTTCATTTTATTAATTATTTTTTTTATATAAAATCAGTTATATTATTTATTAAAATAATAATTTATTATTATTATATTTTAATATTTAAAAATGTTTAGTCAAAGCTCAAATTTTTCTCTTTCAATTTTAAGTAAAATTATAAATGAACCAATTGATTATTTCACAACATGTAAAAAAAAACGAACAAAAGAAGATTTAGAACGAATCAAAGAAAATAAAAAAAAAGAAAATGAAATTATTATAAATTCTCCTTTTAAAACAACAAGAAGTCAAATAATAAACCCAAAAACAAAATTTGTTGATGAAATTTTATTTATATGTAAAGAATCAATAGTTTTTATAGGTCAACAATTAAAAGAAAAAGTAAAAAGAAAAATTCCTTTTAAAAATATTGCATTAATTAGAATAAATTTAACCGAAATTAATAAAAAAATTCGCCCAAAAGTTACATTTGAATTAAATCACGAAATAAAAAAAAAATTACGATTTACTTTTATTATCAAAAATGTAATTAATTTTTTACAAATTTTAAATGGAAAATATAAAATTTATTGCGTTAATAAAGGATTAAAATTTAAAGACATTCCAATTGAATTTTCTCATAAAAATAAAGATGATTTTTTAGATGATTTTACATATAATTTACCCGATGGTTATAAAATCGAATACATCAAAGGATACAAATTTTATATTAACACCGGTTTTATAAAAAGCAATAGTGAACCTTTCACATATGAATTAAAAATCTCAGAAAATAAATTTTATTTTAATAATAAAAATAATAAAAGTTTGAATAAAAGTAAAAGCGAAGAAGAAATTGAAGTTGAAGAAAATGAAAATTTAAATGAAGAAGAAGAAGAAGAAGAAAACAAAAAAAAAACTCCAACGATTTGGATAACAGTTTACATAAACAATGAAAAAGCAATTGAAAGTTTAAATGATGACAATTCTATTTTAAAATATGCCGCATTTGAGGCATTAAATTTATATTTAAATAAAAATTTCGAAGGTCTTGATTATTTTATAAAAAGTGTTAAAGAAATAGATAAAGATTTATACATTCCAGATGATGATAATTTATCTGAATGGAAATGTTTCTTATTTCATGTAAAAATCAAACCAAAAAACGGAATAGGATTCAATGTCGCTTTTTATTACATCAGAAGAATTTTTATTCCACCTTTTTTCGAAAGTTATAACGATATTATTTTAGTATGCAAAGAAGAATATTTCATCAATAATGATAATAATAACAACAATGAAAATAATAAAGAAAATGAAACAAACAAAAAAAATAAAATGATGGATGAAAATAGTCACAGTTTTAGTGATAGTAATAATAAAAAAGAAGAAAAAGATGATGATCCAACAGATTTTACCCAAAATGCGAAAAATTGTATAGAAGAAGTTTTTACTAGTTTGACTCCGATTCAAATAGATGAAATATCAACAGTTTGTGATATAATAATAGATAAAAAATTTGATGCTTATTTAATGGATAAAGAAAGCATAAATTTTTTTTATGGCACAATAGGTTTATTTGGAAAAGAAAGTTATAAATTAGCAATGGATTATAAAACAAAATTAGCTTTATTTTATAATGAATATGATAAAAATGTTGATTTTTATTTTGATGATGAAATTATTACTGCTTATAATGCTGATAATTATAATACAAGTGAGGACAATTTTGATTTAAATAAATATAAAAAAAATTTAAAACAAACTTCTTTTGAAAAAATTGTTGAAAAATATTTAAAAGATCTTAAAAAATATTTTGAAATTGTTGATAATCAAACTGAAATTTTTTATAAATTTAAAATAGCAAATTTTATTGGAAATGTTATTTTAAATGAAGTTTTTATGGATAAATTTTTTAGTAATTTTTTAAATTTAATTAATAGAGACATGGAATTTAAAAATAAATTAAAACCTGTTTTAAATTATCTTTTAAATTTAATGTACATTAACAAAAAAAACGAAATTTTATTAAATACAAACATTTCAGAAATAATATTAAATTCAAATGATATTTATCAAATTTCATTTAATGAACAATTGATGATAATTTTAATAGAAAAAAATTTATTAAAAGAAGTTCAAAATATCGAAAGTGATTTAATTTATATTCAATTTTTAAATTTAATTCTTAATAAAAAATTCTCAATAAATTTATTAAATGCAATTTATAATGTTTTTCAATACAATGAAAAAACAAATTTTGATTTTGAAGAAGATGAAAATACAAATAATAATAATAACAAAACAAATAATTCAGGAAATTTATTAAAAAATAATTCAATTTTAGTTCCAACTTTTGTAAAATTATTTACAGATTCAAATCAAAATCCAGTTACAACTATTTTATCTTGCAAATGTTTAATAATTTTAAGTAATATTTTTTCAAATATAAAAGAAGATTTATGCAAAGATGAATTTTTTGAATATTTATATAATTATTTTTCAAGTTCTAATCAAGAAATTCTATTAAATTCAATCAAACTTTTTTCTCAAATCGTAACAAAAAAAAATGATCTAAGAAAATTAATTCAAAAACATGAAGGTTATATTATAAAATTAATTAATATTATTAAAGGCCCAGGAATTCCTGGTTGTTATTATAAACCTGAATTAATAATTTTTGTATTAAATTATTTCAATAAAATTTTAAATGATATTTATATTATGGAATTTCTCATAGGAAAAAAATTAAAAAAATTAATTAAATATTTATTTATTTACATTGATAAACATAATGAAGTTATGGGAAATGAAATAGATCTCACTTTTGAAATTGAAATAATGACTTATGTGTATGAATTGTTATATAAAATTATATTAAATAATAATTATTATAAAAAATATATTGAAACTAATTTTAATTTTATACGAATTTTTAATAAAAAATGTAAAGATTATATTGATTATATATTAAATTATGACATTGATTATGATATTATGATGGATTTTATGAAAAGTATTATTAAATTTTTAGATACATTTTTTGGAAATGATTCGTTATTAATAAAATCGGCAAAAATGATTGGAAAAAACATAGTTCATTTTATTGAAATTGTTTTAAAATTTTTTAAAAAAAAAGAAAATTTTTTTGCTAGCACATTTGATAATATCGAAATTAATATTAATCAAAAATGGATCGATGAATGTAATGAAATAAAAAAAAAATTATCAGATTAATTTATTTAAATAATTTAATATTTTCATTATAATAATAATATATTAAGTTTTTTATTTAATATATTTTAAAATAATATTTTATATATATATAAAATATGCTTTATATATATTTTATACCATGTTTAATATCTTTTTTTATAGGATTTTATTTAAAAAAAATTATATACAATACAATTAAAAAATCAGACCATAAGAAAATAAAATATAACAAACAAAAAAACAAAAAATATGATTTTGAAAATAGTGATTTAAAAATGGTTTTTTTAGTACGATTAGATCTTAAAATGGGAGCAGGAAAAATAGCAGCTCAAGTGGCTCATGCAGCAATAGGATTATATGATGATATAATGAACGGAGACGATGAATATCATATTGAAGCACTTAATTATTGGAACACATTTGGAGCAAAAAAAATAGTATTGAAATGTGATAATTATGAAACAATGAAACAAGTTGCAATTCAAGCCAAACAAAGTCAATTGCCTTTTATTTTAATTTCCGATGCAGGTCATACACAAATTCCTGCTGGAAGTGTGACTGTTCTGGGAATAGGACCAGATTCAAGTGAAAAAATTAATAAATTAACAGGAAATTTTAAATTAATGCATTAATTAATTAATAATTAAATTTTTAATAATTATTTAAAAAATTTATTAATAATATTATTGCTATAAAAAAAATATGGGAAATACATTAAAATGCCAAAAAATTGAAACGGAAGAAGAAATTATACATCAAAATTTAACAAGTATGAATATAAATGAATTACCATGTGAATCTGTTTATTCAGAATATAAAAAAACTTTCTTAAATTATTCAGATTTAACAATAAATAAAAATAAATATGAAGCATTTTCAAATGCTTTAATAGGTCATAAAAATTATACTGATATTCAAAAAGATTTTTTCTTAAATTTACCAGATTATAACATAAAAATTTTAGGTCCAATTTTAGTTTTATTATCATTAGGAAATAAAACAGAAAAATCAAATATTTTAACAGAATATTATATGAAATATTATTCACCTGAAATAACAGATTTTGTTTCAGATATTATAAAAGTTTTTACTATTTATTGTATTGAATTATTTCATGACATTTTAGATAAAGATAATGTAAATAAATTAATAGAAGTTTATAATGCAGTTAGAATAAAAAGATTAAGTGAATTTATATTAAATAATTATTATCAAGTTAAAACTAAATACATGAATCAAAGTATTAAAGATGAAAAAATTGTTCATGAATTTTTTGAATTAAGTTTAGAACAATTAAATGGAGATTATATGAGAAATTGGCTTTATGATGATTATTTAAAAAATAAAGAATTTAATTGTAATGAAAGTTAAATTATAAATAAAATAATAATATTTTTTATTTAATTATAATAATATTAATTATTATTTTTAATAAATTTCACATTAATTTTTATATTAAAAATAATTTCATTTAATAATAATATTATTGATGTTTAAATTTATAGAATTTGATTTCAAAAAAAAACACTTATTAATATTATTTTATATAATAATGAGATTTATTTATACATTTATTTTAGAAAATTATGTTCCAATTAAAAACCAAAATGATAGAAATATAATTGAATTAAATATTTTATTTGGATATTTATATTTTATTATTCCATATATTTATATTAAATTTTCAACACAAAGAAATTCTAATAATAAAGACAAAAATCAAATTGAAATTAATAAAATGAGATATTCTATTCATAAAAAAATTTCTAATTTTTCCAATTTTTCAAAATTTTATTTGTTATTTATAAATGGTATTTTATATTTTTTTGTTTATATTATAATTAATTGTTTTTCTTTTAATTTAAGAAAAGAAAATTATTTTCAATTATATTATGAATTTTATCCGATTTCATTATTATTTTTATTGAAATATTTTTTTAATTATGATTTATATAATTTTCATTACATTTATTTTATTTTATTAATAATATTTTTTTTCATAAGATTAATATTTTGTTTAGTTTTTTATCACAACAAAATCGCATATATTTTTTTAAATTTATTTATAATTTTTATTGAAAGATTTGTTATTTCATTTTCAATGGTTTTAGTTCAATATCTTAGTCAAATAGTTTTTATTAATAATTATTTAATAATATTTTTTATTGGAATTTCTGGTTCGATTTGTGGAATTTTATTTTTTTGCTTAAATTCAATAAATTATCATTTTATAAATTTTGCAAGTTTTTTATTAGTATTTTTTATCATTATAAAATATTATTTATTACTAATGATTATTGATAATTTTAATGCTTTATATATTGGATTAGCAAGTTGTATTTCAAAAACAATTGAATATTCAAAATTTAATAATATTTTTTATTATATTTATGAAATTAGTTTTATATTTTTTAATTTTTTAGCTTTATTAATTTTTTGTGAAATTATTATTATTAATATTAAAGGTTTAAATTTAAAAACAATAAAAAATTTAGAAATCAACGCTCAAAAAGAATTTGATTTAAAAAGTTCTCAAAATGAAAGTGAATTAAATCAGAAAGAAATAGAAAATTAAATTGTAAATAAAAATTATTTTATTTATTTTATATTTATTATTTAATGTTTCTTGAATATATTTTATTAATAAATTTATGAATTTAATAAATATTATTTTTAATAAATTTATTAAAAAAAATGGGAGCTGTTTGTTCGAATTGTAATATGAAATATTATTTTAATGATGAAAATGTTAATAATAAATCAATAATAATAGATAATTTACCAAAAATTAAAGATTATTTTAAAGATAATGAACGAATAAATGTAAAAAGAAAAACAGAAAAAAATGAAAAAAGTCAATATAATAGAATAATAACAAGAGTTTTAAAAGAAGAAAAAATAAAAAAAAGCAGACCAAGAAGAAAAACTACAATAAGAAATACATTATTAATTCAATCTATGGTAAATGAAGTAATAAAAGAATATAATAGTACAAATGGTGATTTAGAAGAAAATGAAAAATTTAAAGATTAATTTTTATAAATATTTTAAAAATATTGTAACATTATAAATAATTAAATTGTTAGAAAATTCTATAATTTTTAGTAATTATAATTTAAATTTATTTATAAAGTTAGTATCATACAGAATAATATAATTAAATCATTAATTTATATTAAAATTTTATAAAATATTTTAAATTCTTTTTTAAAAATTGTTAATAATATTTTAAAAAAATAAATAATTTTTTAATAAAAACGAATTAAAAACAAATATTTATATTTTTTAATTCTATTATTTAATTTTATATAAAAATAAACATATTTAAAATATTTCTCATTTAATAATTAAATTTACATCAAAATTCTTCAAATTATTTTAAAAAATATTAAAACTTAAACAAAAATAATTATTTTAAAAATAAATTTTTCATTTTTTCTAATCTTCTTAAATATATTTTATGATTTTCTTCTTTTTCAATTTTTTCTCTTTCTTTTATAATTTCATCAGAAACTTCTTGAAAATATTTATTAGAATCTCTAAAAATTCTATTAGATAAACTTTTATTATATTGAATTTTTTTATTCCATTTACCTTCATCATTTTTAAATTCATCCTCATCTTTAATTTTATTTTTTTTATTAATTTTTATTTTTTTAATTTTCACCGAATTCATTTCTTTATCAAAAACTTCTTTTCCATAATCAACCATTTTTTTCATTTTAAGTTGCTTATTTTTCCATTCTTTATTATTTAAATCTCTTCCTAATTTTCCTAATTTAATTTGTGGCAATTTTTTATAACTTTTTAAATTATAAGGTGTATAACCGTAATCAATTTTATTATCAATTTTATTACTAATAATAGTATGAATTTTCGAGGGATTTAATTTTAAACTTTTCGATAAAACATTATTATATTTTTTACTTTCTAATTCTTTATTATTAATTATATTTCTTACATTTAAATATTTTTTCGTTATTTGATTTGAATTGCTATTATATAAATTATTATTATTTAAATAATATAAATCTTCATTCATTAACGATTTTTTATGTTCATAATTATCTGAAAAAGGATTATAAAAAGGTTTATGAAAAACATTATTTTCTTTATTATATGAAATATCATTTTCAAGTTCTAAAGATGAATTATTATTTATAATTAAATTTGGTTTATATAATATAGGAAGATTTCTATTAATTTCTAAATAATTTTTTTGAACACTATTTTTATAATTATTTATACTAAAATTAAATTTTTTTGAAATATTTATTGGCTCTCTTGTATTTTTTAATATTCCTACTATTCCATCTTTTCCCATTTGTTCTATTCTATTTGTAAATTTTTTCAAAAATTCATCATCTTTCATAAAAAAAATTATTATAAATTTATATTAAATAATTATTATATATCATTAATTTATTTTTATAATTATAATTTATTTAATATAATAATTAAATATTACAAATCTAATTCTTTTATAATTTCATCCTGAATTTCTGATTTTATACCAATATTCCAATACATATTATCAATATATTTATCTTCATTCACATCATTAATATTATTATTTATTTCATTATCTTCTTTATGTTCTTCTTTATATTCAAATATAATTTCTTTTTCATCATCAACTATTACATTTTTTATATCTTCGTTTTCCTTATTTTCTTCATTTTCAACAGTGTCTAATTTTTCTGCATTTTCTTCTTCTTTCAATTCTTTATCAACATTCTCACCTTTTAAAAACGAATTATATATTTCTATTCTTTTATCCACCATTTCTTTTATACTTTTCTTAGAAAAAGGTATATTAACTGTTTCTGACTCAACAGGATTAATAAGAGGATTCAAAAGATCTGCATTTGAATTCTTTTTTAAAATTTCATCAGTTGTGTATAATTTCTTTTCAAAATAAGGATAAATTATACTTATTAAATTATTATTAAAAAATTGTTGATTTTGAGTAAAAGTAAAATTTTTATTTTTACTATTAAAAATGTTGTATAACATACTAATATTATTAGCTAAAAATATGCTATTTATTGTATTATTTGATTCTGTGAAAATATATTTATTTTCTACTATGTTTTTTATTAATATGTTTATTAAATCATTTTCAACAAAAATTTTTTCAATTATATTTTTATTTAATATTTCATTTGATAAAATTATAACAATTGAATTAAAAATATTCAAATAAAAATTATTTAATGGATTTGAAAAATAAGTTGATAACATTAAATCTAAAATTTTTTTTTCAAATATTTTTTCAAATATTTTATTTAAATTTTCTTCTTTATTATCTATTTTATAATTATTAATAAAAAAATCAATTGAATCTCTAAATAATTCCCATATTAAAAGTTTATGATAATTTAAATTTTTTTCATTAATAATATTATCTAAAATCTTATCAAATAATTTATTTAAATGATTGAATATTTTTTCAAAAATTTTTAATAATTCAGAATTTTCTAATATAAATTTATTATTTTCTTTTTTCATAAAATTTTCATAAGGAACTCCACCTTTATCAATAATTCTAATTAAATTATTTATTTCAATTTCTGCATCATCATTATTAAAATCAGGTGTAATTTTATTACAAAATATTTTCATTAAGTTTTCTAAAAATTTATTATGTAAATTTATTATATATGTGTTTTTTTTATCTAAATATTTATCTAAAATTTGATAAAATTTTTCAATTAGATTATCATCACAAATAAAAATATAAAAATTTTCTTTTGAATTAAAAAATATTCCATTTATTATTAATTCACATAAAACTTCAATTCCATAATTATCATCTTCGATTTTTAATAATTTATCTAAAATTAAATTAAATAAAACAATTAAATGTTTTTTTGATTCGCTAATATTTTCATCTTTTAAATTAATTAAAATATTTTCAATTATGTTTCCTGTTGATTTTCTTGTAATGTGATTAAAAAATTTAGGTAGAATTTCTGTTTGATCTACAAATAAATATTGAAGAAGATAACCAGGTTTATCTTTTAATAAATTATTTGTTATTTTTGAAAAATATCCTGAAAGAACATAATCATCTTCTTGAATAGGTGTATCTAAATAATTAAATAAATATGAAAAAAGGGAATATAAAACTTTTAAATTTTTTTTTGGATTGTTGTTTTCATCTTTTTTTTCTTCTGTATCATTTAATGAATTAATATCTTCTATTTTATCTTCATCTTTTTTATCTTCTTCATTTTTACTTTCATCTTCTTTTTTTTCTTCTTCTTTTTTTTCTTCTTCTTTTTTTTCTTCTTCTTTTTTTTCTTCTTTATTTTTATCTTCTTCATTTTTATCTTCTTCATTTTTACTTTCATCTTCTTTTTTTTCTTCTTCTTCTTTTTCTTCTTCTTCTTTTTTTTCATCTTCTTTTTTTTCATCTTCTTTTTTTTCTTCTTCTTTTTTTTCATCTTCTTTTTTTTCTTCATCTTTTTTATCTTCATCTTTTTTTTCTTCTTCTTCTTTTTCATCTTTTTTTTCTTGATTATCATTTTCATTATCTTCCATTAATAATATCCTATTTATATTGAATCCATTCAAAGAACATAATAATTCACAAGCATTAAAAGGAAATTTATGTCCTTCATTAATTTTATCTTCTTTTGGCATTTTTGTACAATAATCGATTAATTTCATTATATTTTCTTTATTTATGCTATGAAAAAAAAATTAAAAATATTTTACAAATCTTCTAATTGTGAAGATTGATTTGATTTTAAATCAGTCATTGCATCATTATTATCGAGAATATCTTCTATTGTTAATATTTCAGCTTTTTTTCTTTCTAAAATTGGGTCAAGATTTAATAATTTTAAAAAGCTATAATAATATAATTAAAATATTTACTTTGGAATATAATAAAATGACATTTATCTTGTAAAAAAATAAATTTGAAATTTAATAATTAATTATAAAATATTTATTAATTATTTATTTAATTATTTATTTTTTCATTTTATATTAATACATAAATTTCTTCTTCATTTTATAATAAAATAATAAAAGATTTATAATTGTTAATAATATAATAATTGTAATTAATATTATTTTATTAGCTATTCCTCTTCTTATTAAATTATTTAATATAGTTTTTGTATCTTTAACATATTTATCAGCATTTGATAAAATATTTCCTGTATTTTTTATAATATTTGTACTTTGATATAAAGTAAACATTGTATTTTTATCTTGATTATTAACATTATTAATAATTCTTATTGATTCTTTTAGTTTATTATTTTGATTATTAAGATTATTATTGTTTGAATTAATAAAATTTTCAGTTTCTTTATTATCATCATTAATATTATTATTAAAATTATTTTCAAGTTCATTAAAATTATTTTTTAAATTTTTTAATTTCGATTTAAAATATGGTAAATTAAATTTATTTTTAGTTTCATTAGAAAAAGACGATAATTCAACTTCAATAAAATTTATTTTTCTTTCCAAATTATTTAAATTTATTTCAATTTCATTTAAAATATTTTCATTTAAAGAATTAATAGATAACAAATATTTATTAATTTCATTTTCAATTAAAACAATATTTTTATTTATAAAATTAATATCATCATTATTTATTTTAGGCTTATCAAATTTTAAATCCATAAAATAAAAAAATATATAAAAAATATATTAAAATAAATTTAAATAATTATATTCTCCATATAAAAAAAAAAATAAATTTATCCGAAATTAAAATAATTTTAATTAAATAAAAATGGAAATGAAACTGCTCGATAGTTTTGGCTACGTTGATAATAATTTAGCCTTTTTAAATTCCGATCAATACGCATATTCAGCTGGTTCAAACATTGTTGTACGTGATTTAAAAACTTCAGATGAAAAACAAAACTTTTATTTAAAGTAAAATTATATTTATTTATATTATTATAGTTCTGAAATATCACATTTCTCAAAATTCGCTTTTAACCCACCCACAAACACTTTCGTTACAACTGAAGTTTCTTTCGGAACGGTTTTACATATTAAAGTTTTTACCTACACAAAAGAAGAAAAATTCAAACCTATTTGTGAAAAAAGTGTCAATAATTGTAGTGAAGTTACATATATTGATATTTCTCGTGATGGAAAAAGAATATCTGTTTTATTACCTGAGCCAAACAATTGCTTAAAAATTTTTGATATAAAAACCATAGATGAAACAACTCATTCAATTAAAGAAATTTTAAGTATTCCTTTAGAAATTCCTGATTTTAAAAAACTTCGATTCAACCCAATGAATAAAAATTATATTTTTATTCTAGCAAGTACTCAAACAATGTTAATTAATATAATAGATGCCTTTCCAGATGATTATAGCATAAACGAAAAAATAAATTTAGATGATTTTAAAGGAATAGAAGAAGAAAAAATTATAAAAAGATTTGAATTTCTACAAATGTTTCCCAATCAAGATTGTTTTTATGGAGATTTTTCATGGGATAGATATAATAAAGTATACATTAGTGAAAATTATACAAGTGATAGTGGAGAGTTATCAGGAGAGTTACATTATATAGACCCAATTAAAAATATGTCAAATAAAGAAGAATTAGAAGAAAAAATTGACAATGTTGAAGGATTAACAGCAGCTGTAACATCAATGGTCCTAACTCAAAGATATTTAATATGTGCTTTATCAAATGGAAATGTTGCTTTAGTTAATATGTATTTACCTGATAAAGATTTAAAAGAATATAAAAATACTTTAGGAAGTTCATATCAAAAATTAATTGTTGATAAAGAATTAGAAATTGCTAAACTAACATCAACTAATGATTATATAATTAGCATGTGTTATGATATGGAATTTAAAAAAATATTAGCAAAAACAAATCAAAATAATTTATTCGTTTTATTTTTAAAAGGAGAAATATTAGAAAAAAATATTGAAGATAAAATAGACACTGAAGAACAAGGAAGAGAAATTCAAAATTATGAAGAACATCAATGTCATTCAGGAAAAATTTTAGGTGTACGAGAATTAGGAAAAACAACAGAAATAATAACAGTTTCTTCTTCAGATAATAGAGTAATATTTTGGGATTTTGGAAAAAAAGAAGTTTCAGCTTCACATATATTAGATTTCTCCCCGACAGTATTTGAAGTAAACCCCGATGGAACATTATTATTTATAGCAAGTTCAGAGGGCGTATTTAGAATATATGATATATCTCATAGAAGTTCATTAAGATTGGTATATCAAATGAAATTCGAATATAAAAACTCAAAAAAAATCGATAAAATTTTAGTCCATCCTTTAATGAAATATATAATTTTTTATCAAGAAAATGGACGAATGTTATATTTCTTAAGTGGAGAAATTTCTAAAAAATTTACATTTTTAGGTTTTCTAAAAGTTCCAACTCATATTTTAGATGTTATGATAAATAACGTAAATAAAGATGATACTTCAGGTGTTCTTGCATCTATAGTTGTTTTAGTAAAAGGAATGATGTTGTTATATGATATAACAACATTTTTTTTTGATAATAAATCATGTTGGGAAATTAAAGAAAAAAAAGTAGACGATGTTTTTGGAAAATTCGAAATTAAATGTGAACCTAAAGCAAGAAAAGTCGATGGAGATTTAAATCTTATAATAAAAAACAAAACAAAAAACCCTCTAACTCAAATTTATTTAACCGGAACTGATAAAATGATAAGAATCTTCCCAATTCCAGTCGATAAATTAGAATCAGTAAAAGAAAGTAAAAAACCTATTGAAACTCCAGAAGAAATGAAAGGACATGATTTAGTAATAACAGATGGTAATTTATATGCAGATCATAATTTAATAACAATAGGAAAAGATGGTTTCATTCAAGTAAGAAAAGATAAAAAATTAATTAAACATTTAAGAACACATTCATTTGCAAATGGAGGGATAAGTAGCTTTTGTTATTCTCCAAAAAGGTTACTACTTTTTACATCAGGATATGATGGAAGTGTATGCATCATTTCTTTTGAAGATGGAATAATGTTGCCCCCCTCAGAAACCACAATTGATGTTGCTTCTCAAATAGTAGAAACTTTAGAAAGTGTCGATTTCTTAGAAGATAGTGTATGTAATAATTTTGCTTCTTATGTTAATGACCAACATCAAACTTTAATTCGAAAAAGTAAACTTCAAAATCAAACTGAATTAAAAGCGAGATACGATGAAATTAAAAATGACCAAAACAAACTTTTTAATGACAATAATAAACTCGAACCACATGAACAATTAAAAGAAAAAGATATGATTATTGATTTAGAACGAATTGATGAAGAAATAAAAAAAAACGAAAAAATTGCTAATGAACTTAATAAAACTCGATTTAAAGAACTATGTGAAAAAGAACTTCAAAAAAAACAATTATTTGAAAAAACATACAATCAAATGAGAGAAAAAGACGATGATAGAATAATAAATAATAATATAAGATTAGTAAGTAACAGCACAGGCGATCGAGTATTACAAACTTATGGTCTCCCTAATTTATCAGAAAAATTCAAAAAAAAATTAAATTTCGTAAAACAAACCCGTTTATTACAAAAAATGGAAGAATATAAAAGAAGAAACAATAACATACCCGAATTATTAGACCAAAAAAAAGTTTCATGCTGCATGGAACAATATATATTAAACAGAACTAACATTAAACCAACTGTAGTAGAACAAGAAATAATCATAGGCCAAGATGGACAACAATATTCAGAAGCAGACAAAGCGGCATTAATGGAAGATAAAACAAGAAACTCAGTAGCTAAATATCGATTGCAAAGAAACCCCTATGAAGAAGTTAATAAAAAAGGAGATGGAGACAATGTAGATACAGGTCTTAAAGGACCAGAAGAACAGATATATAAAGACGACCTTCAATATGAGTATAGAACTATAATAGATATAAAAGAACCCCCCGATCTTGAATTCAAACCCTTAAATGAAATAAGTTCCTACTCTTTAATGTATAGCCCCTTTGAATTATATACAAATATGAGAATTCGAAATCAAATAATTTTATTACTTGATTATATTCATGAATTAAAAAGAAACTTCAATAGTGAATATTTAGTATATATTAAAGAAAGAAATCAATTATTAGAAAAGTTCAATACTAATAAAGGAGCAATAGAAGCAATAAAAGAAATATTAACTGACATTCAAATAAAAGATTATAATTATAATTTAAATATTCATGAAGATAATGAATGGATAGAAAAATTTGAAGAATCAGATATTAAAGTTCCTAGATATTATAGTCCAGAAGAAAAGGCAAAAATGGAAGAAGAAGCTAAAGCAGAAGAAGCTAGATTAAAAGCTTTGCAAGGGGATACTATGCAAATGAGAGGTTTGCATCATATGATAAATACCAATGTTAAAAAAAAGAAAGATGATGAAAATGAAAAAGAATTAGTTAGAGAGCCATGGATGAATAAAAAAAGAGAAGAAATGACTGACGAACAAGTAAAATTATTTTTAGAATTTCAAAGAAAAGAAATTGAATTAAGAGAACAAAAAGAAAAAATTAGAAGTCAAAATTTAACTAAATTAAACTTTCATAAAAGTGAAATAGAAAATAATCAAATTGATTTAGATATGAAATTCGCTAAAATTTTAAGAAAAAAATTACATTATGATACATTAATATGTGAACAAGAAATTTATATTTTATCTTTAATGGGACTTTTAAAAAGAAGAGAAATGATGAAAAAACAAAAAATAAAATACGAAAAAGAATTAAAAGAACTTCAAGAAAATGAAAATAAACAAAAAAATAATAAAGAAAACTTCGAAAAATCCATAGAAAAATTAAATGATTATTTACCTGAAGAAGATAAAGAAAAAGAAAGACAAAAACCACCCGAAAATATAAAAGCAAACGCAAACATTGAATTAAATGATTATTTAAAAAAAGTTCAAAACGACCCTTATTTCTTTTTTGATAAACTTCGATACGAAAATCAAAAAATTTTTGGAGACAAAGATTTTAGAGAATTTCAAATTAATCCAGATTTAAATGCGAAAAATCAAGCACAACAAAATGAACTTAAAAATTATTTCGATAAAAAATACTATTTCGATTATAAAAAAAAACAATTCGAAAAACATAAAAATTATTTAGATAACGAATATATAATTTCAAACGATAAAACCAAACAATTAAAAGAATATTACGATGCATTTTTAAATGATATAGAAAAATTAAAATTAGACTTTTCTTTAATGGTAATAATGCGAAGAGGCCAAGACGAAGTTATAGACCAAACATTCATGGAAAAAAAAGAAGAAAATAACCTCAATAATTTATTAACAGAAAAAGAAGAAAATTCAAACGATGACGAAGAAAATAAATCAGAAAATAATTCAGAAGAAAACAAAAACGAAGAAAATAATATAGAAAATCCTGAACAACCAGTCATAGATGAATTCACTCAACAAACTCAAGAAGAATTAAATTCAACTTTAGGAATTCCAATAGAAAATTCTTTATTAGTTGATATTAACAACATTAATGATTTAAATCAACAAATTCAAGAGTCATTTAATAAAAAAATGTCAGCTCAAAAATTAAATAAAGATCATACTCAAATGAAACAATATTTAACACTAGAAAATGAATTATTACAAGTTTTATCAATGGACATTACATTAAAAATGAAATATTTAAAACTCACAAGAGTAACTAAAAAAATTCAAGAAGTTGTGACAGGAAAAGAAGAAATTAATCAAGCTCAAATAGCAAAATTATATGAAGATAAAAAAAGAAATTTAGAAGAAAATACACAAAAAAGAATCGCAACTTTAGATCAAAAATTAAGAGAAATTAGAAGTGACATTAGAAAAAAAGAAGAAGAAAATAGTGCGTTTGAAGTTAAATTAAGAAATTTAACAGATGATGTGGAAAAAACTAAACAAATCATTGAATTAGATAGTCAAATTGATGGAGATAATTATGGAGAAGATGGAAAAAAAAAAGGAATCGGTAATAAAAGTTTGGAAATTGCTGAGGTAAGTAAATTAAAAGCTATTGTTAAAAATTATTATGAAGAAATTGAATATTTAAGAGCCGAATTAGATAAATTAAGAGCAAGAACATTCCCAAGTTTCTTACAAAAACCGGATAATGTTATTTATCCTGATGAAAAATAATAAATAATTATTATTAATAAATTAAATATTTTATATTTGAATTAAAGAGATTTATTTTAAATTTAATTTTAAAATGAAAAATTAATTTTTTTTTTATATAAATTTAGTAATTAATATTTTAAATTTAAATTATATGAAATTTATAAAAAAAAGATTCATTACTAAAAATTATTATGAAAAAAAAATATTTATTTTATATAATTTTTATATTATTGACTTATTTAAATGAAAATAATTGTTTAAAAAAGAATAAAGAAAATAAAATAAAAATTAATAATAAACAAAATAACAATTTAAAACAATATGAAAATGAAAATATTAAAAATGATATTTTAAAAACAAATAGAACTAAAAGATGTGCTATTGTTTTATTTTTAAGTTTAATAACCATTTTATTCTTATTTTTATTTATAGAAAATAGCTTAGATTTAGCATTTATGAATAAATTTGAATTAAATAAACTTAATGACAGAATTTCTGAAGAAAAACTTATTAAAATAAATAATATTTTAAATAAATCTCTTATTATTAATATTAATAATAAAGAGTTAGAAAAAGAAAAAAAAACAAATAATTAAAATATAAAATATTTAAAAAATTAATTTACGTAATTTTTTATATATTTAAAATAAATATTTTAAATTAAGATATTATAATTATTATTCTTATTAAAATATTAATTAAATTTACAACAACAGATAATAATTTAATTAATATTTTAATTTATTATTATTATTATTATTTATTTTTTAAAATAATTTATATATAAATTTCAATTGTTTATTAATATGGAAGATAATAAAGAATCAGAAATAAAACGAGTAGAAACATTTCAAAAAAAAGATAAATTTAGTATATTTAAAAGACATAATACCAAAAGTAAACTATCAAATAAAATTCGAAAAAGTATAGATGAATCAAATAATAATATTACTAATAATGTAAATAGATCTTTATTTCATCATGATAATCAAGGAAAAACTCATTTATTAATGAAAAAATTTCAAAAACAATCAAAAATGAGAAGATTTTCAACAATTTCAAATTTTATTTTAAATAAACCTAATAATCAAACTGAAAATAAAAATAATTCAAAAAATAATAATAATGATGCTTTAATAAATAATACATCTATTTTAGAGAAATTAAATGAAAATAAAATAGAAGAAGATGAAGATAAAAATGATTTTCCCAAAAAAAAACCAAAAATTTTTTTACCTGAAGTTGAATTTAATAAAATTGATATTTTAAAAGAAAATAAAATATATAAACATAATAAAAATGAATTATTAAAAGAAATTGACAATTATTATCAAATTAAATTCGACATTGAAAAAATGAAAAAAAATGAAAAAACATTAATGAAAGAACTAATTAAAGCAAAAAGTTCAAGAAATGAAATTTTAGATGATATTTACAAATTAAGAAACGAAATAGAAAAAAGTGACATTATTAATTCTTCTTTTATAGAAAATCAAAAAGAACAAAATAATAAAGAAGTTCATAATGAAATTGATAATGGAAAATCACTTTCACCAAAAGCAACATTTGATAATTTTTATATAAATACTGTTAATACTGTTCAATCTGAAAATGAAATTATTGAAAAATATATTGATCAATATGAAGAAAAAATATTAAAAACTAAACAAGATAATCAAACTTTATTTGAAAATTTTGATGAACTTAATCAAGAATATGATTTAATCAAAGGACAAAATGAAAAATATAAAAAAAAATTAAAATCATTAGAAATTCTTATTAAAAATACATTACAAGAAAAAAATGAATTAAAAAGTATTTTTGAAGAATCTAATTATTAATTTAATTGAAATTTTTTATGATATTATTTTATTATAAATTATTTGTTGATTTTAATTTATATAATTAAAATTATTTATTATTCATTATTTATCATAATATTATAAATTTATTTTTATTTATAAAATGATTTTTTAATTAAAAATCAATTTTAATTTCATTTACTATTATAAATTTTAAATATAATGAAAAAAAAATTATAAATAATTAATAATTAATTAAGTAAAAAATTTTAACTTAAATTTAAATTTAGAAAATAAATTATATAAAAATTAAATAATATGTCAAGACATTCCTCATCACAATATAACAATATAAATAATAATAATAATAATATTAATAATCAAATACCCTCAACAGAACTAGACTACGAACAATTAGCTATAGATGTATTCAACGAACAAAATAGAGTAAGAACAGAGCCTCAAAGTTACATAGAAAAATTAGAAAGAGCAACAACTTTTTTTAAAGACAAAATATTCAGACATCCAGCAGAAATTCCAATAGAAACATATGAAGGTATAGAAGGTGTAACAAAAGCAATTAAATTTTTAAAGGAGCAACAACCTGTGCCTGAATTAAAATATAGCAAAGAATTATCTCAGGCATGTAAAGATCATTGTATAGATATAGGTTCAAAAGGTTTGAGTTCACATGAAGGAAGTGATGGAAATGGAATAAGTGAAAGAATTGAAAAATATATTGAATGGGATGGAGCAATAGCTGAAAATTTAGATTTTTGTTATAAATTTGCTGAAAATATTATTATGAATTTAATTATAGATGATGGCTCTAAAGAAAAACATCAAAGAAGTAATTTATTTAATCCCGAATTTGTTTATGCTGGAGTTGCATGTGATAAGCATAAAACTTTTAAAGTTTGTACTGTCATAAATTATGCAAAGGGGTTACATGAAATTGGAGAGGAACCCCCAGATATAATAAATAGTGTTCAAGATTATATTGAAAAAACTATGGGAAAAGAAAATAAACCTAAAAATGCTTTTCAAAATGATGACCCAGATGCTCCAGATAATACTATAAGTATGAAAATTGTTAAGTTAACTAAAAATATTAAAGGAGAAGATAGAAATATAACTAGAAAAATATATATCTTATCTGATGGGAAACAACATATGGTCGAAATTGAGGATAGAGAATAAAAAATATATTTAAATTAAATAAATATTTAAATATTTTTTTTTGATTATAATATAAATAATATTTTTAAAATTAATTATTTAAATTTGATTAAATATAGATAAAATAAAAAAGAAAAAAATAATTATTTTTTAAGGGATAAAGTAAATATTATTGATGATAACTTCACTTTGAAATACTAAATTTTTTAATGTATCAAAATTTATTTCATCCATTTCTACAAGTTTTTTGGCTTCTTTAAATTTAAATTCATAATAGTCTTCAGTTTTTTTTAAAACATTCCTCATTTTTCTTATAATTGAAGATCCTTCATTAGTCGTATCTTTTTCATCTTCATCTCTAAAAGTCATACTTTTATTAAGATTTATTTTAATTTCAACTTCAGAAGCTATTAGTTCATTATCTAGAAAATCATTGAATGAATCTACTATATTAACTGGGTTAACTCTAATAATTTCACCTCCAGAAAATTCAACCATATTTTTTAAAATGTTAATTTCACTTTCAGAATCTTCAAAAGTTATTAATGAAATTACAATTCCTTTTTCTTTTGCCATAATCCCTATGTTATCATAAAATTCTTTAGCTTTTTCACCATCTTCAGAAATATTCCCTACTCCTAGATTACTCATACCATCAGCATAAA
>JAEEGK010006553.1_pt1 | contig 28001 bp, 21 predicted proteins | sample 8958771 | NCBI WGS metagenome assembly JAEEGK01 (sample SAMN16246547, study PRJNA631951) | gut metagenome | biome: gut microbiome; feature: rumen; material: SC-attached | host: Bos | place: Iran: Karaj | collected 2018-10 | reverse complement strand
GTGAATCTTGAATATGAGCTTGCCAATATTCATAAATTCCTATATCTTTATCCTTAAAAAGAGGTAATTTATATTCTTTTAAATTTTTGTTATAAAAAGGAATAAAAATAAATAAATTTTTTTTAGTAGAATAAACTATTTTTTTCTTTTTTAATAATGCAAATTCTTGTGCTTCATTTATTGCTTTTTGAAACATATATTCATCTTCAATATATTTTTTTGCTGATTTAAATGGTGGTTTTTTCCTATTTTTAAATTTTTGAATAGCTAATATTTTAAATTTTTCATCATCACTTTTTTCTAATGGAATAGGTAAATGTTGTTCTTGAAAGATTAATAATTGTTCCTTAGAAAAACATTTAGTTTCTTCTTTATATTTATCTATAAAATTTTTACTCTCTAAAGAAGTTAATGAAGGTTTTTTATTTGAATTTTCTTTTGAAATATTAAATAAAATATTTGAATTATCATCTATAATTAAAGTTTCTTCATTTGAATTTAAAATTTTTAAATTATTATTTTTAGAATTTATTGTTGTTATGTTATTTGTAGAAACTTGTTTATTTAAAATTTGAATTTTTTTATTATCTGGAGTAATTCCTAAATCTTTTATATTATCAATATTTTCTTTTGATTGATATGTTAAAGATGGTAATTGAGTAAATGAATCTTCATCTTTAAATGGAAATTGAATAATATCACTTAATGAAGGAGTAATTTTTCCATTAATATTTTTATTTATATTATCATCTTTAAATTCACTTGACATTTGGTAAATTATTTGAAATCAAAAATTAATATTTAAAATTAAATAATAAATTAATTGATTCAAAAATAAGAAATGAATATTCTTCCAAGCAAAAAAAGGGAAATTCAAAACCAATATCAAATTTTTCAAAACGAAGAAGAAGATTTATCAAAAGAATCTGATAAATATAAACCTAATAATTTTAATCTTAAAGTATTAACATATAATTTTTTTTTAAGACCTCCACCAATAAAAACTAATGAAGATGATTATAAGGAAGAACGTTTGAATGATTTTTATCCATTTTTAAAGAAATTTGATATAATATGTATGCAAGAAGTTTTTGGAGCAGTCCATAATAGAAAAAATAAATTAATTCAGAAAGCAAGAGAAAATGGATTTTTTTATTACATGAAATCAAATTCACCTTCTTTATTTTCTAAATGTTTAATTGATGGTGGATTATTAATTTTATCAAAATATCCAATTTTAGAATCAAATTATATTGATTATGATTATTGTGTTTTATCTGATTCATTATGTTCAAAAGGAGCCATTTTTGTAAAAATAAAGATTTTGGATTTTTTTTTATGTATATTCAATACTCATTTACAAGCTTCTTATTTTGATGCTGGACAAAAATTTTGGGATTTATGTATTAAAGTTAGAAAAGAACAAAGTGAAAAATTAATAAATTTTATATATAGTACTATATATAAAATGAAAAGAGATGATGTTTTAAGGTCTAAATTTATTTTACTTGGTGATTTTAATATTGATGCTCATGATTATAAAGAAACTAGAAATAAATTTAATTTATCTAAAGGAATTATTTCTGAATACGAGAGCTTTAAATTAAAATTAAATAAATTAGGTAAAGCTATTGATTTATTTGAAAATAAGTTTAAAGAACACCCTTTTACTTTTGGAGTGAATGATAAAAATTATGATAAAGTATTAACTGGAAAAATAGAATTAAATTCTCATCAAACAATAGATTATATATGGGAAATTATTCCAGATTTAACTTTACCGATTTTTAATTTATACAACGATTATACTGGAAAGAATGGAACTATTCCTTTAAATGATAATAGTAATTTAAGTAATTTTAATTTTAAAAATATAGATAAAAAATTAGAGATATTATATGATTCACCTGAGGTTGAAACTTTTTTGGTGGAAAATAGGCCATATCAACAATTAAGTGATCATTTCGGATTAAGTATTCAATTATCAATTAATTTATTTAATAAAATGAATTGAGTATATAAAATAATTAATTATTTATATATTTTTTTTTAATTATAAATTATCTTTTAATCTAAATAACTATTTTATAAAATTAATGTTCTTTAAAAGTATATTTCTACTTTATTCATTTTTATCAATATTTTCTTATATATATTCTTTATTTATTTATTTAAAATTTAATTCAAAAGATTTTGATTCGATTTCAATAAATAAAGATAATTTACAGTCAAGTCCAATCTTTTCAATTTCATTATCTTTAAATGGACAATGTAATGAAGATAGTCAAATGCTCCCAATTGGATATTTTTTTGGAACTTCTCATGGAAAGTATCATAAAAATAAAATAAAAGCAGGAAAATGCAAAAAATCTGATTCTGATTGTCAAAATATTAAAAAAATTATTGAATTAAATATGTATAAATGGGATGGTAATTCTTTTTGTGTAAATAAAAAAACTGGATTAAATTATGAATATTATTTAAACAATTCAGTTGAATATAATAGTGAATGTAATATAGGATTTAAAAAATGTGGAATATTAGATACAAATAATAGAATATTATGTATTGAAGAAAATAATGATTGTCCAATAAATAAAATATTAATTAATAATAATACATTACCACCATTTGATTATAATTATAAAACATTAAATTTAAAGAATAATAAATTCTTACATTATACTAATGAGGCAATTGATAATGAAATTATAGTAAATTTTACAATAAGTGCAGGAATACCTTGTTTAGACCCTAATGAAATAAATACAGAGTATCCTCAATATATTTTGGATAAAACTTTTAAAAGATATTCATGTAGTCATAAAAATGAAAATGGATTTAATGATGATATTTATAAATATCTTGATTTTATTCTAAAATCACAATTATATGAGGATAATAATATATATAATCAAATTATAAATCTAAAAAATTATCCTTTATTTTCATTAAATGAAAAAATGAGACTATATGTAAGGAATTATTTTGGGATAAATAAAAATTGTTTTGAAAATAAAAATAACTTTGCTTTAGAAGAATTAACTGAATTAAAAGAATCTTTTAATAAAAAATTTTTAATTTTAGCAAGAACTTATATATTTATTGCTCTAGAAATGCTTTTGATTCTGAATATATCAATTATACATTCAGTTAACCCAGGAGATAAATATTTGATAATATTTTCAAATATTGTTTTTTGTGTTGTTTTTGGGGTAATAGTTGTTTTAAATGTTATAATTTTGTTTTATATTAAAGAAATAAATTCTAAATTGCCTTGTTTTGATGAAAAAAGAAAATTTGAATTTCTAAAAATCAAACAATCAATTAAGAAGATCAAATATTTAGAATTATCAAATTTGATAATTGTTTGTTTAGAATTATGTTTTTTTGAATGTTCACAAATATATTTTTTCTATGGACGTAGAAAAAAGGAAAATGAACCAAGAGTTATGTCTTTTGATAGAAAGCTAAATATTGCTCAGAAAAATTGTAATATATCTACTGAACATAAAAATGAAACAGAAATAAATAATTTAAATTCACAAAATTAAAAATCTTTTTATAATTATATAAATATTACATTCATAAATCTTAATATATTATTTTTAATAAAAAAAGGAAAAATTAAATAAAAGTAAAAACTAACTTATAAGCAATAAAAAATTTAAATTCTCCTGATATTTTATATCTTAATTTGAAAAGAAAAAAAAATTTAAAGAAATAATGGTAATCAACTTAAAAATGAAAGAATAATTATTGATTATAAGTTAATAAAAAAATTTTTTAAAACACAAATTTAAGAAAAAAAATTGTTTTACATTCTTTTTATTTTTATTTGATTTTAATAATAATTATTCTATATACTTAATTAACAATATTTAATTTATATTTCTTTTTAATTTAAATGAAAATTTTTATTCATTTTCTATTTTTTGAAAAAAGGTTTAAATATGTTTTCATCTTCTTTTTTATTTTCTGTTTTTTTTGGCTTTGGATTTCCTTCTAATAATTCTAAAGTAATTGGATCAATATTTCCACAACTAATTCCATACAAAATTTCAGGAGATTGAATTGTTCCTACAATTCCATCTAAATTATATTTAAATACAAAATCATTTTCATCTTGAGGAAGTTCATTCAAATATTTTCCTTTTTTTTCAATGGGACAATAAATAATACCATATTTGTAAATAATTAAAGTTTTTTCAAACTCTTTAATTGTTTCTTCTAGAAATTCTTTATTAGAATTTTTTCCTCCTAACAATTTTTCAATAATTTTCACATAATTATCGTTGTGTTGAATTACATTTGTTATTATATCTAATTTTTTATCAATTCCATTAAAAAAATCGCATCCTCTAAATATACATTGATAAAGTAATTTTTCTTCTGTAAAATTTTTATTAAAAAATATATGTTTATATTCATCTTGATTATATCTTAAACCTTTAAAAGTTTCAAAATCAAAATCATAAATAACATTTTTACAACCAAAAGCAACAAAATCAGAATCATTTCCTATAATAAAATCAATAATATTTTTTTTCTCTAAATATTTTAATTCATAATCACCTTCATAAGGGCAAATTATATTTATAATATTATATTTATTTAAAACTTCATGAAAGTCTTTACAAAAAGGAGGTTTAAAACTTAAAGAATTTAGTTTTTCTTCAGCTGCTTTTTCATATTTTTTTTTCTTTATTAATTCATTAACATATATCATATTTTTCTCTCTTTGTACTCTTCTTTTTTCTTTTTCATTAAATTTAATTGGAGGAGAATTACCATCAATTACTACAATTGGAGTAATATTATATAATTTTTTCATTAATAATAATTTTTCAGCTATTAATTCATATAATTGATTATAATCTGGTATTTCATCTAAAATTGTTTTTTTTAATATAGGTTTTAAAGTGTGAAGAAAATGATGACCATCAATTCCACATGTTAAATTTTTATATTGTTCTAAATCAACTCTTTTTAAGTGACTCTTTAAATAAGAGAATAATCTTCTAATTCCCATTATAAAAAAATATTAAAATTAAATGATTAAACAACAAAAACCAACAAAAATAATAAAAATAAAAAAGGCTTAAAAAAAAAAAAAAAATAAAAAAAACATTATAAAAATGGAAGAAATAATAGAAACAAAGCGTGACAAAAAACCTTTAAGCAAATCTCAAATACATGACTTTATAACAGGTTACGTATCTGGAAAGATTCCAGATTACCAAGTGTCAGCACTTTTAATGGCGATATACCTAAATGGAATGAATAAGGAAGAAATAGCAGATTTAACAGAGGAGATGAGAGTAAGTGGAAATGTATGGGACTTATCTACAATAAATGGTCCAAAGGTGGACAAGCACTCAACAGGAGGAGTAGGAGATAAAGTATCGTTAATCCTTGGTCCAATGGTTGCAGCCTGTGGAGCTAAAATGGCTAAGATGTCTGGAAGGGGACTAGGACATACTGGAGGAACTTTAGATAAGATGGAAAGTATTCCTGGTATGAAAATTAATTTAACTAAAGAAGAATTCGATAAACAAGTTAATGAAATTAACTTAGCTATTATTGGTCAAGATAAAGATCTTGTTCCTGCTGATAAGAAAATTTATGCTTTGAGAGATGTTACTGCAACTGTTGGTTCAATTCCCTTAATTGCAAGTTCTATTATGAGTAAAAAATTAGCTACAGGATCTGATTGCATATTACTTGATGTTAAATATGGTGATGGTGCTTTTATGAAAGATATGGATTCTGCTAAAGAATTAGCTGTTACAATGGTTGATATTGGAAAGTCACTTAATAAAAATGTTAAAGCTGAAATTACTGATATGAATCAACCTCTTGGGAAATGTGTTGGAAATTCATTAGAAATTAAAGAAGTTATTGAAACTCTTAAAGGAAATGGACCTGATGATTTAAATGAAATTTGCATTTCTAGTGGTGCTATAATGTTAGAACAAGCTAAGATTTGTGATAGAAAAGAAGGAAGGAAAAGATTAGAAGAAAGTTTAAAAAATGGAAAAGCTTTTGAATATTTTAAATTATTTGTTAAATATCAAGGAGGTGATGTTTCTTATGTTGAAAATCCAGAAAAATTTGAAGTATCGAAAAATTTAATTGAAATTAAAAGTAAAGAAGAAGGTTATATTAAAACTATTAAAGCTATGACTATTGGTTTAGCTTCTATGAAATTAGGAGGTGGAAGAGAACAACTTGATGATGTTATTGATATGAGTGCTGGAATTGTTTTAAATAAGAAAGTTGGTGATCATGTTAATAAAGATGAATTACTTTGTACTTTACATACAAATAAAAGTAAAGATGTTTATGAAGAAATTGTCAAATTTGTGGAAAGTGCTTATTGTATTCAGAAAGACCCTGTTAATATGGAGGATGTTCATAAGGAAGTTTTAATTGAATAATTAATTTTTTTCAATAGGGTTTTTTAATTTTTTTAAAAAAGAACAATTATTATAATTTAATAAGAAGAATTTTTCATATGATTAAATATTTTTTTTAATTAAATAAAAAAATATGTCTTTTGAGATAAAATTTATAAATTGATTAATAAATAATTATCAAAAAAAATATAAATGAAATCATTATATTAAATATTATTACTTTCATATATATTATGTAAATTAGAATATGAAGATTTTACAAAAATGTTATACACAGAATATCAAATAATAACAAGGAAAATAGGGCCATCACATAATGATTTTTTTTTAGATTCAATTCACAATGGATTTTATAATTCAACAAAAAAATGGGGTTTGGTATATAAAACATGTCATGAATTTTATGAAAATTGGGGTAAAACAGTTTAAGATGGAAATGAAGGAATTTACTTGGAAATTTTTTGATAATTCTTGATTTTAAAAGACAATATTTTTTATATTAATTTAATAATAAAAAAATTTTCAAAAATTTAAAATAAAAAAAAAATAAATATAATAAAAAACATAAAATAAGGAAATATGGAAAGAAAAATTTTAATAGTAGATGATGATGAAGTATGTAGAAAAGCGATAGAAAACTTTGCAAAAAAAAATAACATAGCCTCAGATTCAGCAGGATCAGGAAGTGAAGCATTAGAAAAAATAAAAGCATTTCCAAAATATTGTTTAATATTAATAGATATAAATATGCCTGGAATGGATGGATATGAAACTGCTAAAGCTTTAAAAGAAGCAGTTGGAGATTCTATAGGAAAAATGGTTGTTATGAGTGGAGGTAAATATTATTTTTTTTAATTTTTTATTAGATGAATTGGAAGAAAGTGAATATTCTTCTAAAGGATTTTGTCATTATATTCAAAAACCCGTTGGAAAAAAATCTTTTGAAAAATTAATTTCTGAACTTAAAATTTAAGTATTAAAAATAATTTTGGTGTTTGTCTTGTTTTGATGATTATAATAATATTATTAAAAAAAATCTTAGTTTTTTATTTATTATAATTTTCTTTAAAATAAAAAATAATAAAAATTTATTATAAAACCAATTTTATAATGTTAAAAGGTTTAAATTTTCATTTTGTTTTTTTTTATTTTTTTTTCATTGTTTCTTAATATTTTTTCCATCAATTTGATATTAATTTAATTTAAATGAAATAAATGTTGTGATTAATATTTTAAATTTCATTTACCTTTTAATAATCCATTTCAATTAAATAAATAAATAAAAAAGCATGTCAACAACTTCAATAAAGTAAGCAATACACCTTTAAATAACATTTTTTAATAAAAATTAGCAATAAAATATTTATTGGAGGAATTGCGAAAGATATTAGTGAGTGTATAATAAAATAATTTTATTTTTTAGTTGATTTAAAAGAATATTTTGAGAACAAATTTTGTCCTATTACTGATTGTGTAATAATGATAGATAAAAACACAAGTAAAAAATTTATATAAAAATATATTTAGACCATCCAAGAGGATTTGGCTTCATTACTTTAGAAAATTCAAGTATGGTAAATGAAATATTAAGAACACAACCTCATTATATTAATGGGAAAAAAGTAGATTGTAAAATTGCAATTCCTAAAAATAAACTTAATAATGAAAATTCTAAAAAATCAAAGAAAAAAATGAAAGAAAAAAAAAACAAAAATAATTCAATTTCAATAAATATATCATCAAAATCACAGCCATTATATTTTAGAAAAATGTTTGTAGGAGGTTTGCATCCCTCTTTAACAACACAAAATTTAATAAGTTATTTCAGCCAATTTGGTGAAATTGAGAAAGGGATAATAATGACAGATAAATTAACAGGAAAATCAAGGGGATTTGGTTTTATAATATTTTCAAATAAAGAAACTGTTGATAAAATTATGACTTATAGTAATTGCCATTTTCTTTATGGAAAGTGGGTTGAATGTAAAAGAGCTCAACCTAAAATTCAAAATATGAAAATGTTAGATGAAAATGAAACTTTTCCTAAGTTAAATTATCATAATAATGATTATTATATTACTGATAATATTATTAATGGAAATTTTATTAAGGAAAATTATGATCATAATGATATTATTGTCAATGAAAATCATAGTGAGTCTTTAGTTAATGATAAATTTAAGTTAAGTGAAAATTTATTTTTATATCAAAATTATATTCCTAAAGAGCAAATTAAGTTTTTAATTCAAAATAAAGAAAATTCAAAAATTCAAGAAAAAGAAAAAGAAAAAATTGAGGGTTTAATTGGTGAATGTAATAATAATAATAATAATCTTTTAAATGAAAATATTATTAATGAAGAAAAAAAAGAAATTAAAGATTCATTTAAAAAGAAAAAAAGTAATAATACTGTTATAAACAATATAGAAGAAGAAAAAGAAAAAATAATCAATAAAGATAATAAAGAAAATAATAACCATTTCCAAGATTTTTTCAATAATAAAATAGTAAATCCATCTTCATATAATTATTTTCATTATAAATTATTTGATTCAAATGGTGAAGATATTACAAAATTAAATTCTTATAATAAAAATTTAGGAAAGATCAGATTATTTCCAGAAGAAATGGATGATTCTTTTGAAAAAAATAAAAAGAATAATTCAATAAGTTTAAAATCAAATAAAACAATATCTTCTGAAGAAATAGAAGTATCCTCTGAACTAATTGAAAAAAATGAATCTAATATCTCAAATAATGAAAATGGATTTGGTCCAGATAGAAATAAGAAAGAAAAATCCAGAAGTTCTGGATATTCTAATGATAGCTATAGACCATATTAAATTCGAATATTTTTTTAGATTTTTTAGTTAATATATTAGCTTTTTGTAAATATAATATATAATTGATTGATTAATTAGTAAATTTCTTAATTTGTAAGGTGATTATTTTATCCCTTTCTCTATAGGTTTTATGTTGTAATCATTTTTTATAATAATATTATTTATAAATATTGTACTAATTAAAAAAATATATTGTTAGAATATATTAATGGTTTAGCTAGATTTAATTAACTTTAAATAGACTTATTATATATTGTTTTAAATTCTTTTTATTTTTCATAAATTCAAAACAATTCAAATAATATTTCTAAAAAATATTTTTATTAAAAAAAAATAATATAAAAAATTTATTAAAAATAACATTTAAATGCTTGAAAGTATATTCCAATTTGCAAATAACGTAACAATTCCAGATCATATTCGTAAAAAATTAGAAGAAAGGGAATTTCAAGAATCAAATTTAAGTCCATTATCAGAAATAAAAACAACATATTTAAAAGACATTGAAAATTTAGATAATTTAATCGAAATAATATCAACTCAAATGAAAGATTCTCCAACAAATAATATAATTGCTTCAATAAGAGAGAAAGTAAATTTAAAAGGAATAAAAAGAGATATAGAAATTAAAGGTCAAATCCCAGATAAATATAATGAAAGTATAAATCAATTTAAAGATGATTTTTTATCAACAATAACATCAACCAAATCATTTTTTGCATTAAATGATATGAAATGTTTGAATATAGAAAATACATATGGTCAAGGAAATAAATTTGAATCTCCTGAAGTTTTTGATATAAATGGAGATGAAACCACAATAGATTTAAAAGGTAATGATGGTATTATTTTTATATATGAAAATCCAGAAGATTTTGAAGTTTTAAAAAATAATGTCACTAAAATTAATATTTATTGCATTTGTAAAACTGATGATTTTTTCGAAAGAAGAAAATATTTAATTGATAATGGTTTAATTAATCTATATCCTCATTTTTTTATTGAACCTGATAGTAATTCTTTTAAAGGACTTAAATTACCTAGAATGATAATATTAAATGAAAATGGAGTTGTTTTTGAAAATAAGCCAATTACTCATGAAAAAATTATACAATTTGAAAATAAATTATTATATAGACAAGATGATAATTTTGATTTGAAAAATTATTGGTTTTTTATTGCTGATAATAAAACTAAAAAAGATATTATTAATATTATTAATCAACAATTAGATAATTCTGGATTTAATAAAGTTTATTTTTCTGTTGAATCTTTTGCAGATATTAGTAGAGATAAAGTCAAAAGTAAATCTATTCCTATTTTTGAAGGATTAGTTGATAAAAATAAAAAAGGAGATTTTGAAAAATGTTTAAGCACTCTTTTAAAAGATACTAAATTTGAAAATGTGAAAAAAAATATCAATTATGAATAATTGATTAAAATTTAAATATTTAATTTTTTTTCTTTTAACAAAACACCAAAAAAAAACTTTATAAAAAAAATAAAAAAAACTTTTCACAATACTATTATAAATAATGATAACTTATAAAAAACTTATTAATAGTTATTTAATTATCTTATATTTTTGAAAATATGTAAATAAATAATATTAGACCAAGAATAATAGCTCCAATAATAATAAACATTTTAATTTTTCTCCATTTTTCAAGTCTTTTAACTCTTTTTGTAGTATCAGCAAAATTATGAGAATCTTGACTTAATTTTTCAGCTTTATTAACAATAAGTTGAATTTGATCTCCTCTTTCATTAACAAGTTCACTAGATTCAATAACTTGTCTATTCATACTTAATAAATTTTCTTTTAATTCATTAATATTCTCATCTAAAATATTTGAATTTGTGTTATATTTTTGCATTTTTTCAAAAAGTTTTCTTTGAAATTGATTATTTAAACAATATTGAGGCTCATTAGAATAATCTTTTTGAGTTGAAAAATTTTTAAAAAATTCTTCTATTGTCTTATCTAAACAAACAATAGCCGCTTCTTGAGGAAATGCATTTTCACAAAGGTATAAAAAGGTTATTCCATTTTCATTTCTGTAAAATATATTATAAGTATTTTGAATTGTTAATAATCCTCTTTCATTTAAACATTTTGGTAATGTTCTTATACATATTGAAGTAAATGTTCCTTTATATTCTGAATAATCACATAAAGGTTTATTATTTTGAGCTATTAATCCATAAATTATTGACATTTTTTAAATTTTTTATTTATAATGTTTATCTTTATTTTTTTATAAAATTAATATTTTTCTTTATAAGATTGTATTAAGTTTATTTAAATTACACTTATTAGTTTTAGGTTTAAAAATCAAAATTTTATTTATTATTTAAATAAAAAATTAATAATATCATTTAAATGAAAAAAATTAAAAAAATTATAATATAGCTCTTTTCCATGGGTAATAATTAATTATATAAAAAAAAATTCATTTAAAATAGGAAAAAAACCCATATAAAAAAATGGGAGAGCAAATTCGTTTTATTTACTTAATAAAGCCAATCATGTTTTTAATACCTGAAATTCCAAAACCTCCTAAAAACATAAAAAAAACAGAGAAATTTATATGGACAGCAATTACCTTATTTATATTTTTAATATGTTCTCAAATTCCCTTATATGGAATATATAAATCAGAAGGAAGTGATCCTTTACATTGGATGAGAGTGATATTAGCATCAAATAGAGGAACATTAATGGAATTAGGAATAAGTCCAATAGTAACATCAGGAATGATAATGCAAGTTTTAGCTGGAACAAGAATAATTGAAGTTGATCAAAGTTTAAAGGCTGATAGAGAATTATATGAAGGAGCTACTAAATTATTTGGTATATTAATTACTTTTGGTGAAGCTATTGCTTATGTTTTTAGTGGAATGTATGGAGATATTAATTTAATTGGTGTTACTAATTGTATGTTATTAATTTTTCAATTAGTTTTTGCTGGAATTTTAGTCATGTTACTTGATGAAGTTTTAAGTAAAGGTTATGGTATTGGTTCTGGTATTTCATTATTTATTGCCACTAATATTAGTGAAAATATTATTTGGAAATCTTTCAGTCCTTTTACTGTCACTAGTGAAAGAGGTGTTGAATATGAAGGAGCAATTATTGCTACCATTCATTTTCTTATTACTAAAAAAAATAAAGTCGAAGCTATTCAAAGAGCTTTTTATAGAGCTAATGTACCTAATTTATCTAATTTAATTGCTACTATTATTGTATTTATTATAGTTATTTATTTCCAAGGGTTTAGAAAAGAAATTAAAATAGCAAATAAAAGATTACCAGGATATTACATAACTCAACCGATAAAATTATTTTATTGTTCAAACACTCCAATAATATTAGAAAGTGCATTAGTATCAAATTTATATTTCATAAGTCAAATATTATACAAAAGATACAAATCATTTTTCCTAATAAGATTGTTAGGTCAATGGCAAGATGTAGAAGGAGGTCAATCAATACCAATAGGAGGATTAGCATATTATATATCACCTCCAAGAGATTTAGTAGATTTTTTAAGAGATCCTCTTCACAGTTTATTTTATGTATTATTTATATTAATTTCATGTGGTTTATTTGCTAAAACATGGGTAGAATTATCTGGTAAAAGTGCAAGAGATATTGCAAGAAATTTAAGAGAAAATAATTATTTTCTTGAAGGAATTAGAGAAAGTGAAGAAAATATATATGAACAATTAAATAGAACTATACCTGCTGCTGCTACTTTAGGAGGAATGAGTATTGGAGCTCTTACTATTTTTGCTGATTTTATGGGAGCTATTGGAAGTGGTACTGGAATTTTATTAGCTGTTACTATTATTTATGAATATTTTGAAGATTTTAAGAAAGATGAAACTCAAAAGAGAATCAATTCTCAACAATAAATCTTTTTTTTTCTGTTTTTTTAATGTAAGTTTTTTTCACTATTTAATAAATTAATTTTATTAAAAAATAAATATCATTTTGGAATTAATTTATTTTTTATTTTTTATTTTTTTTTTGATTATTTTAAAACAATAATATTTATATTTTTTAAAAAGAATTGAAATTTATTATTAATCAAGAATTTTGACTGTTTTATTTAAAGATTAGATGCAATTTTAACTTTTTTAGTTAAAGCTTTAACAATTGAATTAATTTTAAAAACACATCTATGAGATTGACAAGTATAATTATCTCCACAAAGATGGAACCAATCACATTTTTCTCCATCAGGAGCCCAAGCTACTTGATTATCTTTAGTCCCTTTTAAAGTACATCTATAATCTTTACATACTAAATCTGTACAACAATATGATGTTGAGTCACAATCTCCATCTTTTGATATTCATTTTGTTTTAAGTTTTGATGATAATACTATTGAGAATAAAATTAAGAAAAGAGAAGTGAACATTTTTGACATTTTTTTAATTAAATTTTTTTAATAATAAAACGGTTTTTATTATTTTGGAAAATAATAAATTGATTTTTAGAATTATTTTTTTAGTTTTTTTAAATTTTAGTGTTTAAAAAAATATATATTGAAAATATTTAAAAATAAATCTATATTTTTTCATTATTTAAAAAATAAATAAAAAAAGGGTCAAATAAATTTAAAAATCAAAAAGATTTAAAAATTATCTTACAAATATCTTAACTTTTTTAACCTTAAGATTTTTGAAATTATTTATCTTCTTTTTAATTAAAAATTTTTCCTTTAAATTCAATGATTGTAAGTTACAAAATATTTAATTCTATTTTTTCCTTCCAAATAATTGAATTTTTTATTATTTTTAGTTTTTCTTTTTTTTAATTTCCTTTAATATTTTAAAAAATCGATTAATTTAACTAAATAAATAAAAAGAATATACAATAAAATATAAAAAATACCTCTTTTTAAATGTAATTCAAAAATAAAAAAAAAAAATAAAACTTCTAAAATAAATTAAAAAAAATAAAATGTTATCAGCAACCCAAACATTATATACAAATCCAAACAATACAAGATATATATCACCAATGAAATTTTTTCCAAAAGCAAAATCAATAAGTGAAATTAAAAGAGAAAATTTAGAAACAAGGCATTCAACATATAATTATATTGAATCAATGTATAGAACAGGAAAGAGTTTTAAATATAAAATAAAAAACCCAAACAATAGAAATCATAGAACTCATTTAAGTTCAATGGAACATTTTGTAAGAGGAATTGCAAGAAATTCATCAAATGATATAAATGATATTTATATTTTAAAAAATGAATGTGATGTTATGAGAAGAAGATTAAAAGATGATTATTATCAATTAAAAAGTGAAATGAATAATGAAATTGATAATTGTCAAGTAAAATTTGAATTGGAATATAAAAAATCAAAAATTCAAAGTAAGAAAACTAATCAAGAAATGAAAAATTTAAAAAAAGAAATAATAGAATGTCAAAATTTTGTGATTGAATTAAAAGAGAGAATTAATTCTTTAAAATTAAGAATTGATGGAAATAAAATGTATAATGAAGACAATTTACCTGTTTTACAAACAAAAATTGAATATTAATATATAAATAAAATAATAGTTTATATTTATATTAAACTTTATACTTTTAATATCAGGTGAAATTTTAATTATTTATGATTTTTTATTAATTTAATATTAAATTTACCTATGAGAGCAATATCTGAAATTAATCTTTATGAAAGTAGAATTCCAGAAAAAGAATATAAAGATGCAATAAATAAATTATTATATGAAATTGGTTATAGAAAAGAAGAATATTTGAAATTATGCTTGGAAAAAGATAAAAATAATCTTACTCATTTAAAACCAGAAGAATATAAAGAAGTTTTAAATTCATTTACAATTTATCCGAATGATTATGAAAAAAATTTAATTATACGTAGGTTTACAGTAAATGAAGAATATATTGATTATGCTTATATTTCAAATTTAAAACCTGAATATACAATTTCCTATGAAGATTTTTTTCTTCAACATTTAAATAACATTAATAAAAAGATTGATAATAAAGAAATGCATTCTTCAATTGATAAAATGGGAAGTGATTTAAATTTATCGGCGTTAGAGAAATTAAATTGTGAATTAAACGAAGAAAATTTTATTACAAAAATATGTAAAAATATAATGAATCATATAATGGTAAATTCTAGAGGAGTAAGACCATTTGAATTTTTAGATAATATATTAAAAAGGAATGATTTTGATAATGATGGGTATTTTACAATAGGAGAAGTAAATAATTTCTTAAATGAAACAAATGTATTTTTAGCAGATTCAGATTTAAAATTTTTTTTTGAATATTTCCCATTATTTAGAGGAAGAATAGATATAGAACAATTAACAGATATAATAAAAACAAATTCCCAAAAAAAATTAGAAGAAACTGCAAAAACACAATATCATGAAACAGAAAATAAAAAAGTAGTTAGAATTGAAGAACAAAAAGAAGATAAATATTATGATGATATATTACGTAGTAATTACATAGTAAATGTATTAAAGGAATGTTTATTAATTTTTGGTAAAACATTCTTATTAAAATATTTTAGTAAATACCTAGAATTTCATAATAATGAATTTTTTATAGATAATATGCATTTAGAAGCAGGATTAAATTCATTAGGTTATAAACATCCTACTCCAGTTGATAGTAATAATTTTACTATTGTTTGTATTTTTAAAGGTGTTGGAACTACAAAAACAAATTCTCATTGTACAATTAATTTAGAAAAATTATTTCAATTTATTAGTGAATATTTTAAATTAGCTAATCAAGTTAAAAAATGTAATCCTGATGAAATTATTAATAGAATAGGTGTTGGTTTAGTTCAAAGAATGAATGAATCTTATTTATTTTCTGTCACTAATCATCTTAATGAAAAAGAAATTTTTGATAATAGAATTAATGAATTTGAATTTAGAAGAAAATTTATTAAAAGTTTTGGTTTTATTGATCATTCATTTATGGATAAACAAGTTCATAATTTATGCGCTGATGATGATGAAGATAATGATTTTAATAATACTCAATCTATAAATAGAATGGGAATTTTTTCTTTAAAATATATTCAATCTAAAAAATTTTTAGATTTAGCTTATAATATTTCATTTATGAATATGATAAAAAATTATGCACCTTTAGGTTTAATTTTTGATGATGAAGATATTGAACAATTAAATAAAATATATATTAAAATGCAAAGAATTATTTTTCCAGAAGATGAAAATGACAATTATTATAATTTTGATTTTAATTCATTAGGTAATAAAATTTCAAATCAATTATTAAAACCAAATATAAGAGAAAGTGATAAGTTTTCAAGCTCAAAAAGTTTCAGTTCAGGAAAAAGTGTTTATGTTCTTGCTGATTATTCTAAAAAAGCTTTAAAAATCAATGATATAACTCCTAAAGAAGAATATGAAAGAAAATTAAATAATAATATAATAAAAAAAAAAGAAGCTAAAAAGAATTTAGATTTAGTTAAAATTATCCCTAAATTACATAATATATGTATTAAATATTTAATTCATGAATATGGGTTAACTGATATTAAATATGATTTTATTCACGATATTGGGATTTGTAGAATATTTAAAGATGAATTGATTAAAATAGGAGTTAATATGAATAAAAAATTTCATTGGGTTTTTCTTATAAGGAATTTAGAACATTTAGTAACAGAAGATGTAAAAGAATTTATGACTCAATTAGCAATGGATATTAAAGATACTGATGGTAATTTAATGATACCTTTTTATTTTTATAGATTAGAAGAAATATTACTTCAATATACAAAATTAGAAGAACAAAAATTCAAGAAAGAAAAGCTAATTCGGAAATATTAATATTTTTTAATATAATTTTTTTATTTAAAATTATTAATTATTTTATAATGTTAAAAATTAATTATAAAACGTAAAGTATATGATAGACCCTTTAAGATCCACAGTTGAGTTAAAAACAACTCTTAATCAATTTTTTAAAACAAAAAAAAAAATAAAAAGAGTTTTAACTCCAATAAAAGCAAGAGATTATTCACCTAATAAAACTCAAAATAAATTTTCAGAGATTCAAAATGAACCTACTCAGTATTGCTCTATTTTAAAAAATGATATTGATGCAATTAATGAATATATTAAAGTTTATAAAGATATATTACTTAATTGTAAATATGAAAATTCTATTTTACACAATGAAACTTTTAAAAATAGAATAGAAAAAATAGATTCAACAAAAAATTCAGAAAATATATTGAATAATCACAAAGAACCTCTAACAAAATTAAATAATGAAAATAATGGTTTAACAAAAGATGATTTAATAAGAAATTTATCAATAGAAAATAATTTAATGAAATTATATTTACAAAAATTAAACAATTTATTCTTTTTAGTAGATTCAAAATATTTTGAAACATTTTCAAGTGAATATAAAGACAGTATATCAAGGTTTGATAATATAAAATATTGTTTAGATAAATTACCTTTAATAGATAAATTAGGTAATGAAAAAAAAAAATTTCAAATCTCATCAATTCAAAGAGAATCAATTGATTCATTTGATTTAGGAGAAATAGGCGAATTAAATGCAGAAATAAAATCCATGAATAAATTTGAAGAATTTTTAGATTGGAATTTATCTGATAATCCATTTTCACAAAGTTTAGAAAAAATAAAAGAATTATTTTATAAATTTAATGAAGAAATTTTAGGTTTATTTGTAACTTTCATAACAGAAAAATTAAAAGTAAATTCTCCTTTATTAAAAAAAACAAAAATGGCTTTATCAAATAATATAAGTGATATAGAAGAATATGCTTCATTAATAAGAAAAGTGATGGAAGATAAATTTGATGAACTTCAAAAGCAAATTCAAGTTTTAAATAAAGACAACGGAGATTTAAAAGTATCTTTAGATAATGCTAATGAAAATATTAAACTATATCAAAGTAAAATAGATGATTTTAATAATAGAGATTATAAAACTTATTTTGAAAGAATGAAACAAGAAAATGATAAATTTTTAGAAGAAATTAAAGTAATTGATAAAGAAAGATGCTCTGATTTATATGAAAAATTAAGAGAAAAACAAGAAAAATATGATAATTTAAAAAAAGAAATTAAAGGTTATAAAAATGAAATTGATTTTTTGAAACAACAAATGGATTTTAATTTTAGAATTCCTTATCAAAAAAAAGATGAATATTATGAAACATTAATTAAAAATTTTGATGATATGAGAATTGGATTTAATGAAAAATTTAATGATCTATCTAATCAATATTATAATAATAAAATTGCTTTAAAAAAAAAAATTTCACTTCTTGAAGATGAAAATAAAACTGCAAAAGCATTACAAAGTCTTTTTGAGAAAAGGATAAAAGATATTGATAAAATGTTTTCAAAATAAAAAAATAATTAACTATTTATATTTTTAAATATTAATATTATATATTTTAAATATATTTTAAAAGAATAATTTGTTGAAAAAACATATTTGTTTTAAAACAATAAAATCATTTATTTTTTAAAATAAATAAATAAAAAAAATTAAAAAATAAAAAATGGGATGTGGTTCCAGTAAAACAAAAGATGGTATATTGCAACAAACCGAACCAATAAATTTATCAATAGTTGAAAATAAAGAAGAATTACAAGAAGCCCAAAATTTAATATCTTTAATAATAAAAATAAGAAATAGAATAATTTATAAATACCATAGATTAATATATTTAACCGGTGCTTGTTTATTTTTTAAACCTAATATTTCACATTGTCTAAAAAATATTTTTTATAAAATTTCATATGATTTTAAAGGTAATTTAAATCAAAATGATTTTTTATATACAGAAGAACCACCTTATTTATCTTCTGAACTATTAAATTTAACAAACGAATCAAAAGATTTATTAGATCAACTTTTAAAATTTATCAATGAATTAAGAGGATATAAAAATATTTTAAAACAAATAGATAATAATTCTCCTACTTTATTGTTTTTAATATATGAAAATAAATCTTATATGACAGAAAGAAATATTGAAAGAATTCATAAATCAATGAATTTATTTCAACAATTATTAAATATGAGACAAAATATTTGGAATCAATATAAAGCTGAAATACAATTATTAATTAAAAACAAAGATTCTTATTTCACAAAAATTAATAATATAGGGAAAGAGGCTTATGAAAAAAATTTAAATGATATTTATGAAATTAGTTTTTTACAATCAAATGAAGAAAAAAGTAAAAAATATAATATGTATTCCTCTATTGAAGAAGCAAAACATAATTGGTTAGAAATTATGAAAAATGATTTTAATATTGATTTAAATTTTGATGAGCAATGTATAAAATAATGTATATAAATTTTCTATATATTTTTTTATTTTCTTTAGTCAAATATAAATAATAACAATTTAATTAAAATTTTTTTTAATTAAATAAATATATAATAAATTTAAATGGGATATAAATTAAATATTATTAAAAGAATATTTTTATATCAATTCTTAATAAGTTTCTCACTTTTAAGATTACCTCAAGCATTTAGATATTATAAAGATTTTCAAAAAAAATTAAAAATTCTTGTAAAAAGTCTTAATTTAAATCCTTCAATTTTAGAATATCAATTTAAAGATAAAGAAATTGATTATAAAATATTTTTAATATCATTAATAGTTCTTTCATGTTTTAGTATTTTAGACATTAAATTTTTTCAATTTTTAACAGGGATAACCTGCATTATAGTAGGATTTATTTATTATAATCCAATAGATGAATTAAAAGAATTATTTAAAAGAAAAGAAAAAATTACAATAGATAATTTTCAAAATTATCTTCCTTCACTTGATTTTATTATTTTTTTATGTATTGGATTAGGAATGATTGCTCATTCTTTTCAATATTCTCTCAAAAAAAAAATTAATGAGAAAAATAAAGAAATTCCAAATCCAAAAGAACAAAATATTGAAATCCCAGAAATAAAAAATAAAAATGAAAAGAAAAAGAAAAAAGAATAATAAAACTATGAAAAAAAAAATTAAATTATTTAAAATATTTAATAATATTTTTTTCAATCGAAATTAATTAATAATTTTAAAAAATAAATTTTTTTTTTATTGGAATTTCCAATTTTCAATAAATTCTTGGTAATTAACAAACCCAGTTTTATCAGGATCAGCAATTTGAATAATTTCATTAATATCATTTTCATTAAATTCATTTTCTTTTCCATATTTCAATAAAATATTCTTTAAATTATTGACAGAAATTTTTCCATCTTCTCTAACATCAAAAATTTTAAAAGAATTACAAACTTCATTTTTTCCTTCTTCACTAATAGAAAAAGTTTCTTCTAAAGCTTTCATAAAATTATTTTTTTCAATGGAACCAGAATTATTTTTATCAGCAATTTTTAAAAAACTCATAATTTCTTCATTTGAAGCTTCTCTTCCCATTGATTGTAATATTTGTCTTATTTCATTTGCTCCTACCATATTATCTCCATCCACATCCCACATATCAAATATTTCATCTGCTAATTTTTTTCTTTGTTCTTGATAATCTAAATTTTTATTGTCTTTTTCTAAATTCTTTGTTTGACTTACTACTCCTTTTCTTGGCATTTTTAATTTTAATTAATTTTATTTTTAAAATTTAAATTTTTGATATTTTTTTTTTTGAAAATTAAATAAATAAATAAATATATTTATTATATTATAAATATATATATTTTGCTTTTAATTTTGATTTTTTTATATTTTTCTTTTCCAAGACTATGCTAAAAAAAATATACTCTTCCTGAATTTTATGTAAAATTTTTTTTGGAGATAATTTTCTTTGAATTAAATTTGATAAACTGAAGAAATTATTTTTTCTTTTTTAGTTATTTTATTATTTTGTTTTTTTTATTTATTGTTTCTTTTAATAATTTTTATTATTAAGACTTTAATTTTTTTTTTTATTTATTTTTATATTTGAAAATATTTTATTTTCATTTTGATTATTTGATATATTTTATTTATTCATCCATATTATTTCATTTACAGGAGAAACTCAGACATTCCAATTAAATTAGAATTTTTAAATAAAAAAATTTTATTAAAATTATTTTAAATGAGTCTGAAAATTCTTTTTTATTAAAAATTTTTTATAGAAATGAATATTTTAAATTCGTCATATAAAATAAACTTTAAAAAAATATCATTTGAAATCTTTTTAATATCATTAATGGAAGATATTGATACAAGAAATTATGTTTTAATTCCCATTAATTATTTTATTGATTGTCTTATTTATTTTATTAAAAAAAAAATAGAAAAAACTATTTATATTAAATTATTTTATAATCAACAATCATTTCCAAATCAACATTATACATATAGTTTAATGTGTATAAAATTTCAAATCTTTAGACGAAGATTATTTTTCAAAAAAATAACCATATAATTTCGCCCAGATTATCATAACCATTAAACTAATATATTAATTTGATTTATAAATGAATAATTGATCAAAACCTACTCTATTCTAAAAATCAATATCTTCTACCTCATCAATATTTTCTTTATTTTTTTCTAAGCTAATTTTAAAAATTGAATATGTATTTCCATCATCTAAAACAGTATAATTTAAAATACTTTCTTTTTCAAATCCCATTATCATTGCAGTTTGAGTAATTTTTAGAATATCTTTATTTTTTTGATTAATGAGTAAGAAAATAAATTTAACATTTAATTCTTCAGCAGAATTAAAGAAATTTAACATTGTAGTTTTTGAAATATTTTGAAATTTTTCTTCTTCATCTATGATAATACAAAATGAACCTAAATTAGCATGATATAGAAAACATTGATGTTCTTTGGAACTATTATTACATACTAATTTAGACATATTATATAAAGGCACATTTATTTTATCATTTTTTTTAATTTCTTTTTGCGACATTTTCTTCTTTCTTTCTTTGGCTTATTCAGCTGAATATGAAAATAATTAACTAATATAGTTATATATTTTTTTATAATTTTTTTTTCTATAATTACACGTTTAAATAAACAATTTAAAAAAAAAAGAAAATTAATAAATTTTATTTATAGTTATTTTTTCCTATCCTTTTCATATAACTTCAACAGGAATTAATTCATTCATTAATAGATAATGATTTTATATTATTTCACATCCATTTTTTATTTTATAAAATTTAGTAACTCTTATTACAAAAAATATAATTATCTTTTAATGAACTTGATAATAATTCTTTAGAAAGAGGGCAATTGTTATCTTCATTTTTTTTTGCTCCTTTTATTAAAATTTGGAGTTCAATTTGATTTTTAAATTTATTCAACCTACTATATTTACTTTTTTTACTCTAATTTGTTTATTTTATTTTTTCTATTTGATATTGAATTTTTTTTAATACTTTTCTCCCTTTTTATATTGATATTTTCCCAATAAATTCATTTGATTTTAATTATTTTTAAATTTATATTTCTTTTTTTTTTTGGTGTCAAATATTTTAAATTTTTTTAAAAAAAATGTATGAATATCAAAAAAATGAAAAGCAAAAAATAATTAAAAAACCAAAATAAAAGAAAAATAAGAAAAATCCAAAATAAATTAAATTTATCCTCGTTTAAAAAATTTCAAAAAAAATTTAACTTTCATCATTATTTAATATTTTAATAATTTTTTCTTTTCTCTCAGGACTAATAGTTTCAGGGAAAACAATATTAAATTTAATAAACAAATCTCCTTTCTTAATTTCCATATCATTGACCGAAATTTCATTTCTAAATATAGGCATTCCTTCCCCTTTAACAACTTTAACACTTTTAGGATTAATAATTTCATCAATACCAACAAATATAATTCTATTATCTAAAGTATGAATAGTCACAGTTTCTCCATTTAAAGCACTAGCTAAACTTAAAGTATGAGTATATATTAAATCATTTTTATTTACTCTTCTAAAACAAGGATGTTCTTTTTCTTTTATATGAATTAATAAATCAGAAGATTTTTTTCCTGGTTCTTCATTACCCATTTCTTTATATGGTATTATTGTATTTTTATCATATCCAGGATAAATTTCAATTTCTAAATTACATTCTTTTTCACTTTTTGATCTTCCATCAAAACCAATAGATTCTTTTTTATATGTTATTTCCTTTGTTGTTCCTAAATATAATTCTTCTAAAGTACATTGTAATTCATAATCAATTGGAGGTAAACTTTCTTCTTTTTTTAAATCTTTTAATCTTTTTTTTTCTTCTTCTTCTTTTCTCTTTTTTTCTTCTTCAAGATTATAATTAGAAGCTTCAGTTGTTGAATTTTCTTCTTTTTTAACATCTTGAACTAATGAAAAAGGATTTCCAGTTCCCATAAATCTTTCAAATATTTCATGAGCATTTCCTGAAAATTTATATCCTCCTAAAAAATTTCCTTTAGGATCAATTATTCCATTTTCCAAACCTTCATCTCCATAAATATCATAAATTCTTCTTAAATTACAATCGCTTAAAACTTCATAAGCTTCTGCTAATTTTTCAAATGTATATTCTGCTGTTGCAGTGTTTTCTCCTTTTGCTAATTTTGGATGATTTTTTAATGATAATTTCCTATATGATTCTGCTATATCTTCTTGAGAACATTCTCTTCCTAATTGCAATATTTTGTAATAGTCGAATTTTGACATTTTATGTTTTTTATTGGTTATAAATTTAATTATTATTTTTTTATTTTTTTTTATAAATTTTAAATAAAATTTATGTGTTTTAATATTACATTTAAACATTACAATAAATTACCCTTCTTTTGCATTTTTATTAATGAAAACATACATTTATTTCAAATCTTATTTATAAAAAAAAATACTAAAATCAATTAAGCATATATACTCTAATAATTCTTAAAAATTCCATTTATTTAAATTTCAAATAAAAAATTTTACATAATTCTCAATTTATAATTTAAACATAATTCTTTAAAAATTTCATTATTTTTTTTTTTTTCTTTACAATTGGATTATTTTTGAGAGATAAATATATATTGTTTTTTAAAATTAAAAAACTATTAAAAAACTCATCTTTATTTACATGATTAATATGATCAATAAAAGTACTATTAATATTATTTATAATATTTAAACTATTTTCTAATACATAATTTGAAAATTTATTTTTCAACATTATATCTAAATTTTCTTTGTTTAAAAATATTGTAGATAAAATTTCTAAAAATTGACTGAAATTATTTTTACTAAAAAAATCAATTATAAAATCAATAACATTAGAAGAAAATTTTGAAACAGAAAAATGAACAATATGTTCGACTAAATTTTTAATTATTTTAGAACAATATTTTTCACCAAAAATTTTTATTGCTTCTTGAATAGCAAAATTTCCAAATTGATTATAAGTTAATTTTTTAATATCAATTTCAAAAATAGATACAATTGATAAAATATAAAAAGGATTTTTAGTTTGAATAATAAATTCTTTGACAACACAAATTCCATTTGGATTTAAACTTAAATTCATTAAATTATTTATCATAAATTTATTTATATATTCTCTATTATCTTCTTTAATAGCATAAATTATTTTTTGAATGACATGAGAAGAATTTGAACCCAAAGATAAATTATATAAATTATTAATAATACATTCTTTAATTAAAGTTTCTTCTTCTTTGGAATTTTGTAAAATAATTAAATTTTGTAATGAATGATTTCCACAAATATCATTTGAAATTTTTATGAAATTTGGTTTTATATTATTATAAATAAATAATCTTTGCTCAAGAGAACAAAATTGGAAAAATTTTTGTAAAAAATAATTTCCATAATAATCACAAAATATATCTTTAATATCTATACTTATTATTTTTACAATTTTATCAATTTCTTTTTTCATCGGTGGATTGTTTGTAATAATTTTTTGTAATTGTCTACTACCTTTATGAGTTTTTAAAATTCTAATGAATATTTCATCATTTACGTTTTCTAAAAGAAAAATTAATTGTTTACTAAATTTTTGCTTTTGAACTTGAGAAAAAATATCATCTATTTGTAAATCATAAAATTGATGTTGATTAGTTTCAATTTCGTTTTTATTATTCAAATTTTCTTTATTTTTTTCCTGTTTTATATCTTTTAAATTATCATTAATTGAATAATTTAAATTATTCAATTGATTATTTTTTGAATTCAATAAAGGATTTATCATTGGATTTTGAAGGTATTGATATCTATTAATGAAATAAGGATTATAGGTATTTAACATATTATTATTTAAATTTGGGACATTTGAATTAATCTCAAAATAATTTTGATTTGGAAAATTATGATAATTCATCATTGAATTCAATGGTATATTATTTTGATTTAAATTCCTGTTAATAAATGAGTAATTCTTATTTAAATTATAATTATGAATATTATTATTCAAACTTTTTTTGAGAATAAAATTTCTAGGATCATTTATATAGGTTTCTTCTTTTTTATCAATACTTTGTTCATTAATTGTTTCGGAATTTTCTTCAATTTTTTTTTCGTTTTTTTTCTGAATATTAATATTTTGTATATTTTGAGTTGAAATTGAGTAATTTAAATTTTTATTTTTATAAGCTTCAATTTCATTAAGAATATGATTTGGAAGAAAAATAGAAAAATTAGAATTGGATGAATGAACTCTTTTATTTTGGTTATTATCTTTACTTTCTGCCATATAATTGATTTAAAAAAATCTCCTTTATTCAATAAATAATTATTGAATTATCAATTTAAATTACTTTACATGATTTTTTTTATATCTCTAAAACAAAATATAAATATTATATAACTTTTATTCAAACAATAAATTTCAAATTATTCTTTGTTTAATATAAAAACCCTTAAAGTTTGGATTTCGATAAATTTTAATTCTTATAGTATTTAATTTCTATTTTTAATAAATTTTAAACTGGAATCTTATGAGCTATTTCTTTATAAAGGGATATTTTTAAAAAAATAAATATCATATATTTTAAAAAAATGCTATTAAATATAATAATTTATATACTTCTCTTTTATTAAAATATAAATTATAAATTTATATCATATTATTTTATTAAAAACGAACAACTAAATATAAAAATAAAATAAATAATAAAGTATCAAATTAAAAATCAATAAATGTTGAAAATAAACATAATTGAAAAAAACGAAAAGTAAAAACTTTTAATTAAAGTTAAATCCTTTTATAGTAAAATAGAGAAAACAGATAATAATATATCTCCAAAAAAAATAAATCACTTAAACTCAATATTAAATTCTCCTGAAATAAATATATTAAAATTAAAAACAATTTCTTGGACTGGCTTACCAAATGAAAATCCAATATATAGATCAAACATTTGGAAATTACTTTTAAATTATTATCCATTAACTTTTTCAGAAAGAGAAATATATATAAATAGAAAAAGACAAGAATATATTGATACAAGTTTAATATTTGAAGTAATTCTTGATGATCCTTTAAAAAGAATGAATGAAAATGAATATAAAATTTATCAAGAAATTATTAAAGATGTTTTAAGAACAGATCCAAAATATGAGATATTTCAAATTGAATTAATTAAAAAAATGATGACTAGAGTTCTTTATATTTGGTCAATGAGACATCAAGAAAGTTCTTATAATCAAGGTTTTAGTGATTTAGTTATGCCTTTTTTTATTGTTTTTTTTAATGAATATTTCCCTAATTTAAATAATGAAGATATAACAAAAATTAAAGAAAGTAGTTTATTAAATTTTAATATGGAAATTTTTCAAAATATCGAAAGTGATATTTATTGGTGTTTTACTAATATGATGAATAAAATTCATATAAATTATATTCAACAATCTGGAGTCAATCAAATGATAAAAAAATTAAAAGAGATTATTAAATTTGCAGATATTGATTTATTTTATCATCTTCAAAAATTTCAAATTAATTTTGTTCAATTTGCTTTCAGTTGGATGAATTGTTATTTAACAAGAGAATTTAATATTATATTAATTATTAGAATGTGGGATACTTATTTTAGTGAAGATGATGGTTTTAATAATTTTCATATTTTTGTTTGTGCATGTTTATTACTTAATTTTTCTGATACTTTAAAACAAATTGATAATTTTAATGAAATTATTAAATTTTTAAAAAATTTACCAACTTCAAATTGGACTTTAGAAAATATTGAAGTTCTCCTTGCTAAAGCTTATCAAATAAGTGTATTATTTTTAAAAGAAAATCAATTATAAAAATATTTCAAAAAACTTTTTAATAATAGTTATTATAATTATATATAAACTCTAGAATTATTATATATCAATTTAAATTTGATAAAACCTTTTTTGATTTATGAATAAAAAATAGATTTCAAATAAAAAGAAATTAATAAAATATCATTAAAAAACAATAAATAAAAAAATAAAAAAGTGTCTTAAGACTTTATAATATTTTTCATCATTTTACAAAATTCTTCAAAAGATATTGAACCATCACCATTAATATCAATTTCCCCGAACATTTCTTTTAATTGTTTCTCAACTTCATTTGTATTATTTTTAGAAGTTTGTAAAAATCTTTTTTTAATTTCTTCAAGAGAAATATCTCCAGAATTATCTCTATCAAAATATCCAAAAGCAAATTTTAAATAATTTCTACTCATAAATATTTTATGATC
>JAEEGK010006549.1_pt1 | contig 28006 bp, 26 predicted proteins | sample 8958771 | NCBI WGS metagenome assembly JAEEGK01 (sample SAMN16246547, study PRJNA631951) | gut metagenome | biome: gut microbiome; feature: rumen; material: SC-attached | host: Bos | place: Iran: Karaj | collected 2018-10 | reverse complement strand
CTTGACATTGACTGCGGGTGCTGTACTGTTGGCACGAGGCATAAAATCAGTGTTAAAGAAATCATCAAACATTGTTGGGAACCAACCATTGCTTTTCATCAATCCGTTCAACATAACTTTTACCTCCAATTATACTTTTTAGTTTAACGTATGTTCTTGATCGCCTCTGCTTATTCCCGAGCAAGCTCGCTTACCCGCGGCCTTTCGCATCGGCTTTCACTTATGAAGATGCAAGTTGCGTGCCTATATAACAAATAGCGCCAAAATGTCCCTGTCAGAAGACAATTTGGCACTGATTTTAAACTTAGATAAACTATACTGACAATTTATTAAACTCGTTTAAACATTGGTGACTTCTCCTGTCTTTTTTCATTATGCTCACTGGGTTTTATGCCCAAAAAGAGCTTGTTCTCGAAAAAAAATAGCAAAAAGAATCATTATTAGAATTTTTATCGTTAAATTTGTACCCATAATACTTGAAATGATGAAAATAAAGAAGACAAACATCGTCCTGATGATGCTTATATGCATTACGGGCATTTGCAACGCTAAAAGCGTGGTGGCAATGATGCCAGAGAACGGCGCAACAGACGTGAACATCGATACCCATCTGGTATTGACCATGGACGAGGATGCGGTCATCGGGAACTGCGGCTTCATTTCGGTCTATGACCATAAGACGGGGAAACTGGTTGACCGTATCGACATGAGCATACCCGCCGGGCCGACAATGCCACAGCCCAGCAATCCAGATGCCGTCTACACTCCTATACCTTATAGATATAAAGTGCAGCACATCACCAACCGCAATACCAAGGCTGGAACTCCGTCAGGTGTGAACGCATGGGACAAGAGCAACTATCAACTTGACATCATAGGAGGTTTTTCCGACGGTTTCCATTTCTATCCTGTCATCGCGCACGCCAAGCAGCTGACCATCTATCTACACCACAACATGCTGGAATATGGACATGAATATCATGTCACCATCGACAAAGGGGTGATAAAGGATTTCGACGGCATAAAAGGGAAAAAGGGTTGGGTGTTCCGCACGAAGGACATGGCTCCCGATTCGTCGTTGAGACAGCTGACGGTAGCGGCAGACGGCACTGGTGACTTCTCCACCATACAAGGAGCAATGGACTTCATTCCCGACTCCTTGTCATCGGAAAGGGAACGCTATACCATATATGTCAGAAACGGCGACTACGAGGAGCTGGTGTACTTCCGTAACAAGCGTTTTGTCACCATCGAGGGCGAGAGCCGCGAAGGAGTTGTCATTCACTATCCGAACAACGAGGTTTTCAACCCGCATCCCACCGATATCAAGACAAACGAGGTGCGTGGTACCTTCCCCTCCCGGCGCGCAGCCTTCGCCGCCGACAACTGCAGCGACCTCGTCTTCCGTAACCTGACAGTAAAGACTGACTGCAAAGGACAGGCCGAGGGGCTGCTAGTCAACGGTGAGCGGAACTTCTTCGACAACATTCACATCATCGGCGACGGAGACGCGCTACAAGCCAACGGTAGCTGCTATTGGCATAATTGCCGCATCGACGGCGGCGGTGATACCGTGCTGGGACGCGGGCCTTCGTTCTTCAACCATTGCACCATTACAAGCCGCGGCGCTTTCATGTGGATTCGCAACACAGAGGAGAACCACGGCAACGTCTTCATCGACTGCCATTTCAAAGGACTCAGCGGCTTTGCTGAGCTGGGCCGGCTGCCAGACAATAAAGGAAAGAACTATCCACATGCCGAATGCGTGCTGCTGAACTGCACGCTGGAGAATATTCCTACAGCCGGATGGGGCATTGTGGACAAGAGTGCCAGGACGGCAACCCTGTTGGAGTTTAACAGCCACGACACTAAGGGGAATCCTGTTGATATCAGCAAACGCAATCCATTGATGCGACAGCTCGATCCAATAAGCGATGCAGAGCTTATAGGGCACTATTCCGACAGCCATTGGGTACTAGGATGGTAGTTCGGCAAGTCGTTTCTCATTCTGTGAACCCAGTATCAAAAGCAAGAAATAACAATACTATGGAATCAAGAAAACAGATAGCAGCAGAGAAGAAAAGGTGCAATAGTCACAATTGTGCCCAAGCCATCCTACACACCTATGCAGACATTGCAGGAATCAGTGAGGATGACGCCATGAACATTGCCGGGGCTTTCGGTGGTGGCATGGGAAACATGGAAGGTACTTGTGGCGCACTCGTTGGGGCAGGTCTTGTCCTTGGGCTGGTCAACAAGGACAAAGTGAAGTCTATGAAGCAGATGCGCCAGATTATGACCAAGTTCCAAGAGAGAAACGGAGCGACACAATGCAAGCTACTCAAAGGACGGAACAGTGAGCACCATGAAGCTAGCCTGAATGGCCGAGTCGTGACCGACATCGACAAGGTCAAAGGTGCCGGTACAATGAATGTATTGCGTGAATGTCCCCTGTGCGTCTCAGATGCAGCCGAATTTCTGGAAGAGCAGCTAAACCTATAACAAAACCTATGATAATCAAGAAGTGACATGCAGATAATACTCGCTTCCGCAAAGATAATGCACGACAGGCTAAAGTCACGACCCGACATCATCCTGTCGTCGCCTCGTTTCGAGAATGAGGCGCAGGCTTTCGCAAGGGATATGGCTCAATATCCTTCTGAAACGATTGCTGAGATTCTGGGCTGCAGTCAGCAGATTGCCGCTCAGAATAAGTTCAGGTTTATGCAGTTCCTGGACGAGCCAAGCGGCAGAGCCGAGCACTCTAATGATGCAGGCAAGCTGCCAGCCATTCTTGCCTATCATGGTCAGGCATACAAGCATCTGAAGGCAGAGACAATGACTACCGATGATCTCAATTATTCTCAGGGAAAGATGTGGATAACCTCCTTCCTCTATGGGATGCTACGGCCGTTAGACGCTATTCTTCCGTATAGGATGGAGGGAAATGTGGAGCTGCCAAGCGGAGAGGGCCAGAATATGTTTGGTTTCTGGAAGAGTCGCCTGACTGACGTGTTGATTGAAAGCGTGAAAGCAGACGACGGAATACTGATACATCTTGCCACGGAGGAATACCAACACCTGTTTGACTGGCAGCGCGTTCGCAGGGAAGTACGTATCGTTCAACCCTTGTTTTATATCCGGAAGGGAAACGACTTGAAGATCCAGGCCGTCTGGGCAAAGACTTGCCGGGGGGCTATGACTCGATTTATCATTGAGAATCGAATCAACGCCCCTGAGAATCTATGTGCCTTTTGTTACGAGGGATTTACTTTTGAGCCTAAACTTGGAGATGCTGATTACCCACATTTTGTGAAATAAGAGACATGTTAGAACATATTGCAGCTTTCACGGCTTGGCCTATACTCACCGGCATCTTTGTTGGCTACATTGCCAACCGCATCATGAGCGGTGAGGGCAAAGGGTGTTGCATGAACCTCATAGTGGGTATCATTGGCAGCTATGCAGGAGCATTCATCAGCCATCTGCTGAATATTGAGTTGCTTGGTAAGGGCTATATCACAAACTTCGTGTTTTGCGTTGCCGGTGCTGTCACAGTGTTGTGGATTTGGAAAAAACTGTTTAACTGATGAACCCCTTGGCCTTCAGCCATTTAATCAGCTGGCTACTCCAGGTCTCAGTGGTAGTTTTGCCTGTCTGTGGCATCAGTTCGTAGGGGCCTTTTCCGTCGCCATAAATATGTAGTTCTGCATTGGCTCCTGCCTTTTTCCATTCCATGAAGAGGGCGACGAGACCTGCTGCCACATTGGGATGGTCGGCTCTTGTCATGATCAGAAGGGGAGGCGCATCATCAGGGACGGTGACAGGCATCAGCGAGGGGCCGAAGTTGGTGCATAGGAAGCTGGGACGCTGCTTGTCGTCGGCCGACATTGTAGCAGCGATGGCCACACCGCCACCAGCTGAGAAACCAAGATAGCCTATCTTGTCCTTGCCGATGTGCCACTCGTCGGCATGTTCCCTCACCATACTGATGGCAGCCTTGGCATCTTGTGCAGCCAGTTGGATGATAGAGTCGCTGCTGGCATGATGCATCGGGTTGGCATCAGCCTGTGGGAAAGCTTCAGGGTGTGTCACGTCAACCATTGACGGCATCTGCATACCCTGCGACATCTGAGACTTATTCAGATGGTAGCGCAGTCCGATGGCGGCAATGCCGTGTTCGTTCAGGAACGAAGCCATCTTGACCACATCGCTCTCCCACGACAGCCACCTCATGGCACCGCCAGGACAAAGCACAATTGCACAACCGTTAGCAATATCTTCTTTTGGCAGGTAGACCTCTATCATCGGCCTTTCGTTATCGCCTTCCGACGGTGCTGCCGTGGGAAGGTAATACTGCTTTTGTGCCAATGAAGTCAAAGGCAGGAGAAGCATGCTGACCAAAACGAGTCTTTTCATTTGTATACTAATCGTTTATATAGTTCTTCGTACTCATATCATAGTAGAGTGCTTCCAACTCTTGCAGCGTCAGTTTCTCTACAGAATTCTCTATCTTTCTGATCAGCTCTTCACGCCGATATTCCTCTGACTGTCCGAATCTGTCTGTGTATGACATAGTCTATTCTCCAATTATTGTTACTACTAAGTCTCTTGCCCCGCCATAATTCCTGTACTCACAAAAATAGATACCCTGCCAGGTTCCCATGTTCAGGTGTCCGTTGGTGATGGGGATGGTCAGGCTGACACCGCTCAAGGTAGACTTTGCATGGGCAGGCATATCGTCAGCTCCTTCCAGCGTATGCATATACTCTGGCCGATTCTGAGGGACAAGGCGGTTGAAGATGATTTCCATATCTATACGAACATCTGGATCTGCATTCTCATTGATGCTCAATCCGCAGCTCGTATGCTTGCAGAATATGTTGATGATACCGGTCTTAGGCAGTTTTGGCAACTGACGCATTATCTCGCTTGTCACCAGATGAAAGCCTCTTGGCTTGGGCGTAAGTACTATCTCTACTTGCTGAATCATTCTTTCGTATCGTTTTATTTCGGCACAAAATTACTAAAAAAGCCCCAAATCCGTCATTTATTTAAGTGAATGAATGTTATTTCAGCATAAAAGTTGGTGCTCACCGCAAAAAAACAGGTCCTCAGCACTCAAAAGTTGGTCCTCACCTCATAAAAGTTGGTACTCTCCACTTTTTTCTGATGGAAATTGTGTAATTTTGTACCCTGTTATGAAGTGTGTATGGTTGATCACTCCTAAAAGACAAAACGAGATATGAACGTAGAAGAATTCCGCGACTACTGCCTTTCGTTGCCCGATGTGACTGAGGCTACGCCGTTTGAGAAATTTTCAAGGGGCAAGTTCACTATTCTTGTGTTTTATGTCAACGGCCACATGTTCTGCTACTTTAATATAGATGAATTCTCAAACATCACCATCAAGTGTGACGCAACAAGAATTGCAGAACTAAAGGAAAGGTATCAGGCAGTGAGCGAACCGTTTAATGGAGACAAACGATATTGGATCAGTGTCCAGCCCAACTTAGACTTAACCGATGTAAACTTGAAAGAGTTAGTACGACAGTCATACGAAATAGTAAAGAGCAAGAAAAGATGAAAGGAAAGATGGAGAAGATTATATTCAGTCGAACAGAAATTAGTGAGGACGTGCTCAACCTGATGGTCAGGGCATCGGAACTTGTCAAGCAGTTGAACAGCCTCACGCTATTCGATTTTGCCAAGAAGCAGGAAATAGTGAAAGAGCTGTTTGGCCATGTGGGCATCAGTCCCTTTGTGGGCGACAACTTCCACTGCGATTTCGGCAAGAACATTTATGTGGGCGACAATTTCCATGCCGACTATAATTGTACGATGCTCGATGTGGCTGAAATCCATATTGGCCGCAACTGTCTGATTGGACCTGACGTGGGCATTTACACTGCAGGACATCGCTTAGAACCAGAAGGGAGAACGCTTGACGGCTATGGGCTGCCAATAACAATTGGCGATGATGTTTGGATAGGCGGCCACTCCACTATATTGCCTGGTGTCAGAATAGGGGATGGAGCAGTCGTCGCAGCAGGTTCGGTAGTTACTTGCGATGTGGAGCCTCGTACCTTGGTGGCCGGCAGTCCTGCAAAGTTGAAAAAAAGGATATAAGCCTCTTAGATGCGAAGAGAGCAGAAAACACGAGCGTAAAAACTGTTTTTTACCGACGTGAAAACTGTTATTGCAAAAAATTCATTCAAAGATAATGAGAATTGAAGAAATTTCGCTAAATTTGTGCCAAAATTACAATACTTTATGATTTACAGGACCGACATGAAAAGCAAAAAGACCTTCGGAGCCGTTCTCGTGCTCCTGCTCTGTGCCACAATGGCCAGGGCGCAGTATCAACAAGTAAACGACATTCCTTATACGGAATCATCAGATCCCTACGCCAAGGAGCGTTGTAAGCTGGATGTGTATTATCCCACCGAACTGAAGGATGCACCAGTGGTGGTGTGGTTTCACGGAGGAGGGATTGAAGGAGGCAGCAAGCACATCGACCAGCAACTCAGGAACAGCGGGCTGGTGGTCGTGGCAGCCAACTACCGACTGCTGCCTAAGGCCAAAATCGATGATATTCTCGACGATGCTGCTGCAGCTGTGGCCTGGACCTACAAAAACATTCAGAAATATAACGGCAGCAATCGGAAGATCTTCGTTGCTGGGCACTCAGCTGGCGGCTATCTGCTCGACATGATCGGACTCGACAAGCGCTGGCTGGCCAAATATGGTGTCGATGCCGACTCGCTGGCTGGCCTTGTGCCGTTCAGCGGACAGTGCATCACCCATTATAACATCCGCAAACAACAGGGTATAACGCCCCTGCAGGCGACCATCGACCAGTATGCTCCGCTCACATACGTCCGTCCTGATGCTCCGCCCATCGTCATCATATCAGGCGACAGAGAGCTGGAACTCTATGGCCGCTATGAGGAACAGGCCTATTTCTGGCGCATGCTGAAGCTAGTGGGCCACAAGGATGTTACAATCTACGAGATGCAGGGCTATGATCATGGAGCCATGGCACAGCCAGCCTACAAAATACTGAAAGACCACATCAAACGAATCACCGACAACATGACCTCAGCCTTGCCCCGACCAACTGTCAAGACCGAGCAGCAGGCTGAATATAGCTTCGCCTGGCAAACAGAGTATCTGAGAGGAGATTCCAGGATCGACGACGAGAATCCTGCCATCCTCCATCTGGACAACAGGAATGGCTACTATGACCTCACTGCAGAAACCGGCAAGCTTATCAAAGAGCTGCATGATTTCTCCGTCTCCGTTTGGTTCAAGGTTAGCTCAGAAAACCAGCTCGACGGCTACGGCCATTTCCTGTTCGCGTTCTCCCAGCTGACTGAGAACAGTGCCCATGAAGGGCCTTATATGGCCATGCGACTGAATGAACAGCGGTTTGAGACTTCTACAGGCGGCTATGAGCATGAAGAGATCATCATGCAGGGCGGCAAGCCCAGGCGTGATGTATGGGTACACGTCCTCTACCGTCAGGAAGGACACACAGGTGAACTATACCTTGACGGAAAGCTGATAGGGAGAAACGAGAACATGCCGGTCATGGCAGAGATATTCAAGGATGCACCTGCCAACTGCTGGATAGGGCGGGCGCCATTCCGCGGTGACCGATACCTGACTCAGACTGAGGTAGCCGACTTCCGCATTTATGACTATGCTGTCAGCAAGCAAGAAATGAAGAAGTTACAACAAAAGAGGATTCAATAAAGCTGTCAGTCCTTCTCCAGGTAATCAAACAAATTGATGGTTCCAACTGATGACTGGCACTCACCATTGTCGTCCTCCATATCAAGACCAGGGGCACACTCCACCATGCGTGTAGTGCCACTTGCCTTGTCAACATAGAAATATATAAATGCTGCTGTATAGCTACGGAATATCACTTGATATGCAGAGTCGGTTTCCTCGCCCATCGTCACGTACATGATGTCAGGATTCTCCTTTGCTATTGTCCAGTCATACTCTTCATGACAATAGTTATTGACACCTTCGTATGCCATCTCCGCCGTAATCTCCTTCGTTGGAGTGCTGGTGTGGCAGGAACACAGCAGCAAAGCTGTCAATGCGAATAAACAAGCAAAATGTTTCATACCATTATCTTATTTCTTCCAATGCCCCTGTCTCTGAATCAATGATAAAGCCTCGGACCACGATGTCCTTGGGTACCAGCGGATGAGTCTTGATGGTCTCTACGGTCTTGCGGACAGATTCCGGAGTGTCCTTAAATCCTTCCAGCCAGTGGTCAAGGTTGATGCCACACTTGCGGATAGTGTCGAGCGTATCATCAGTCACACCACGTGCAATCATCTCATGGTGGAAGTGCCCATAACTCATGTGGCACGCTCCGCAATGTGAATGAGCCACCACCATGATTTCCTCCACGCCTAGTTCATAGATTGCAACAATGAGGCTGCGCATGGCAGAGTCGAAAGCCGAGATTACCAAGCCTCCTGCGTTCTTGATAATCTTGGCATCGCCATTCTTCAGACCAAGAGCTGCAGGCAGCAGCTCAGTCAGCCGGGTGTCCATACACGACAACACCGCCAATTTCTTATCAGGGTACTTGTCGGTCAGATACTTTTCATAGCCTTTCTGTGCTACGAAAGTCTTGTTGTAGTCGATAATCTGGTCTATCATTCGTACACTCGTCTTAATCGTACAATTGCCTAGAGCTTCCAGGTGACTCCGTCCTTGGTGTCCTTGACCTCGAAGCCGGCCTGGGCAAGGGCATCGCGTATCTGGTCGCTGGTGGTCCAGTCCTTTTGGGCCTTGGCCTTGGCGCGGAGCTCAAGGACCATATCGACAACCTTGCCGAAAGCTTTCTCGCGAGCCTCCTGACGACCCTGATCGGCGAACTGAGCGTTGCGAACAGTGAGCCCAAGGATATCGCCGGCAAAGAGATTCATCACGTTGCACAGCTCCTGCAGGCAGTCGGGGCAGATGGTGGCTTTGTGGTCGACGAGCTTGTTGACCACGGTGGCTGCCTCGAATAGAATGCTGATGACAAGAGGTGTGGCCAGGTCGTCGTTCATAGCGTCGTAGCAACGCTCACGCAGGCTCTTGACAATGCGTTCAGTGTCGGCATCGCAGTTGGCAGCAGGGACAATACGCTCGAGATCGCTGATGGCATTGGTGAGCTTCTCGAGTCCTTTCTCGGCAGCCTGAAGTGCCTCGTCGCTGAAGTCGACGGTGCCACGATAGTGGGCAGAGAGGATGAAGAAGCGGATGGTCATGGGCGAGTAGGGCTTTGAGAGCAGCTCGTGCTGTCCGGTGAAGAACTGCTCGAGGGTGATGAAGTTGCCGAGCGACTTGCCCATCTTCTGTCCGTTGATGGTGATCATATTGTTGTGCATCCAGTAGCGCACGGCCTGATGGCCCATAGATGCCTGTGCCTGAGCTATCTCACACTCATGATGAGGGAAGACGAGATCCATGCCACCACCGTGGATGTCGAATTCCTCGCCGAGATATTTGCGTCCCATGGCAGTGCACTCGCAGTGCCAGCCGGGGAAGCCGTCGCTCCAAGGCGATGGCCAGCGCATGATGTGCTCGGGCTGAGCCTTCTTCCACAGTGCGAAGTCGGCCTGATGGTGTTTCTCCCCCACCCCGTCGAGCTCGCGACTGGCATCCTTGACATTCTCAAGGGAGCGTCCGCTGAGGATGCCGTACTGATACTGCTTGTTGTAAGCCTCGATGTCGAAGTAGATACTGCCGTTGGACTCGTAGGCGAAGCCACGGTCGAGAATCTGCTGCACGAGCTGCTGCTGTTCGATGATATGTCCGGTGGCACAGGGCTCTATCGATGGACGCAGCACTCCCATGGCATCCATAGCCTGATGGTAGCGCCGTGTGTAGTACTGTGCTATCTCCATGGGCTCGAGCTGCTCGAGGCGTGCCTTCTTGGCAATCTTGTCCTCGCCCTCATCGGCATCGTGCTCGAGATGACCTACATCGGTGATATTGCGCACATACCTTACCTTATAACCAAGATGGCGCAGGTAGCGGAAGAGCACATCGAAGGTGATAGCGGGGCGGGCATGGCCCAGATGGGGGTCGCCATAGACGGTAGGTCCGCAGACGTACATGCCCACATTGGGGGCATGCAGGGGCTCGAAGCGCTCTTTCTGGCGCGTCAGCGTATTGTAAATGACAAGCTTTGATTCCATTCTTTTTCTACTTTTGTTTGAATTCGACTGCAAAGGTACGAATAAGTGAGTGAAAAACCAAAATAAATTTGCATTTTTGCTCGCTTATTCTTACCTTTGAGCTGTGCTCGAAGGTAGGCTTCATCTCTGAAAAGCAAAAAAATCGCTGTTTTTCTTTGCTTTTCGCTCGATTTGCACTACCTTTGCAAACAAAATTGATGAACAATGAAGAAAAGACTGAAATTTCTGTCTCCGCTGGCATGCGCGATTGCACTAGTTGCGATAGCTGTGTGCCTGTTGAGCTATGAAGACAACTACCTTTGGAAAGTGCAAGAGCTGAACCTCCACCTTGACACTCCGCTGTTCTTCCGCCAGCAGATGGTGGTGGCCGGCGGTCTGCTGACTTGGCTGGGAACATGGTTTACTGAGTTCTTCTATCATCCTGTGCTTGGTGTAGGCTGGCTGTGTCTATGGTGGGCACTGCTGATGGTGCTGGCACAGCGGGCATTCCGCATACCAATAAAATGGATGGCATGGCTACTGGTGCCCGTGGCCTTGCTGCTGCTGACCTGCGTGGACCTGGGCTACTGGCTCTACTACCTGAAGCTGCGTGGCCAATTCTTCGTAGCTACGATAGGAATGTGCGCAGCTTGCAGTGCAGTATGGCTGTTCCGCAGTCTGCCGGCGAAGTACTATCTGCGCGAGCTGATGATAGTGGTGAGTACAGCAGTGCTGTATCCGCTCGTCGGCTTCTATGGTCTGCTGGCAACGCTGCTCATGGCTATCATGCTATGGCGGATGGAAGGAGAGAAGACTACCAGTCGCATTGTTGGCAGCGTGGTGGCAGCAGCTGCCATCATCGTAATCCCACTCATCTACTACCGATTGGTGTATTACCAGACGAGTGAGGCGAATATCTACTGGACGGCACTGCCACTGTTCCGCATGCTGGAGGAGAACACCGAATATTACATACCCTATTATATTATTGTGGCGTTCTTCTGCGCTCTGGCCATCAGTTACCGCCGTCTGCCTGAGGGTGACGTGAAGCATCCGCTATGGTGGGGACTAGGCCAGATAGCCATGCTGGCTGTGCTGGTGATGGGCGTGAAAACGTTCTGGTATCATGACTACAACTTCAACAAGGAGCTGAGCATGCAGCGCTTCATGGAGCAGGAAGACTGGAATGGCATCCTGCAAGAGGCAGCCGACCTAGAAGAAGAGCCCACACGTGCCATCGTGATGATGAAGAACCTGGCACTGTTCCGTCTGGGTCGCCAAGGCAACGAACAATATCGCTTCCGCACAGGTGCCAAGGAAAGCAACTCGAAAGTGCCAGTGAACATGACACAGGTGGTGGGACGCAGCATATACTACTACTATGGACTGCCCAACTACTGCTACCGCTGGTGCCTGGAGGACGGCGTGGAGTACGGTTGGAGAGCCGAATACCTGAAATACATGACTCGTTGCGCCCTGCTGAACGACGAGCAGGCTGTGGCACGGAAATACATCAACATGCTACGCCACACGCGCTATCATCGTGAGTGGGCAGAGCAGATGGCTCCGCTGCTGGATAAGCATCAGGAACTGGCATCCCACAGCACTTACGCTCCAATCTTCCATCTGATGAACTTCGAAGACAAGCTGAACAGCGACCAGGCCATCGTGGAGCAGTTCCTGATGTATCACTTTGTCTATGACCCCAGCCCCGATACGCTCTATCATGAGCAGGCCGTATACTCTGCTCTTTGGACGAAAGACATCGACACTTTCTGGCCACACTTCTTCCGCTATGCTCAGGAGCACCTGAAGGACCACATGCCCACGCACTTGCAGGAGGCAGCCTACCTGTATGGTCATCTGGAGAACAAAGTCGACATCAGCCACATGCCTTTCGACGACAGCGTGAAGCAGACCTACGATGCCTTCATGCAGATGGCCCAGCGTTGCAATCAAATGAAGATGAACGAAGAACAGATGCGCGAAGCCTTCTATCCGCAGTTCGGAAAAACATTCTACTACGAGTATTTCCTTATTCGTAATCAGAAGCTGTATTGATTTGAGATTTGAGGTTTGAGATTTGAATTTAAGTATTATGAGACATATATCATATAGTATTTGCCAATTGGCACTGGGTTTGGCATTAATGGGGCTAAGCGCATGTAGCGTGAGCATTCCCGAAAACTATACACAGGCAGACACGCTGCCCAAGATATACCCCGACTACATCGACGTAACCATACCCGTGAACATCGCTCCGCTGGCTTTCCAGCTAGAGGATGATGCCGACGATGCTGTGGTGCGCTTCGCGGCAGGCGATGTGGAGATAGTATGCGGCGGACTGAAGGCACAGCCTGGCATCGACCAGTGGCGACAGCTCACTGCGAAGGCTGCCGGCAGCGACATCAGCGTAGACGTATATGCCCAGAAAGGCGATAAGTGGACACGCTTTAAGTCTTTTGCCATGCATGTTGCCAAGGACTCGATCGACCCGTATATCAGCTACCGACTCATCTCGCCGAGCTATGTCACCTACGAAGAGCTCACATTGAACCAGCGCTGCCTGGAAAATTACGACGAGCGAGTGATGGTGGATAACATTCTCTGTTCGACTGAAGAGCTGGGACAGTGTGTGAACTGCCACAACTACCAGTGGTACAACCCTCAGCGCATGCAGTTCCATGCCCGTCAGAACCACGGCGGCACAGTGATTGCCTACGATGGCCAGCTTCGCAAGGTGAACATGAAAAACGACTCCGTCATCTCGGCTGGTGTCTATCCCACATGGCACCCCACACTGCCGCTTATCGTCTATTCCACCAACCAGACGAGCCAGAGTTTCCATACGCGTAATTCAAACAAGATTGAAGTGACCGATGCCGCCAGCGATCTCATCCTATATGAAGTGGAGAAAGACCAGGTGCGTAACGTGGAAAACAGGCAAGACGAGTTCGAGGTGTTCCCATTTTGGGCTCCCGATGGACGTTCGCTTTACTATTCCAGTGCCCATTTCGAGTTCCGTGACACCGTCTCTCATGCTGCAGAGATATACATGAGGGCCAGCGACGTGAAGTACAACATCTACCGCAAGAGCTTCGATCCGGAGACGCTGACATTTGGTGAACGCGAGATGGTGTTCAGAGCCGACACGCTGGGAGCTGGCATACTGGGCCTTGACACGCTGAAGAAAGACACCCTAGGACTGAGTGCCACACTACCACGCATCTCGCCCGACGGCCGTTTCCTGATGTTCACACTGGGTCGCTACGGATGTTTCCACATCTGGCACCACGAGGCCGACCTCTGCCTGATGGACCTGCAGACGGGCGACGTCAGACTGATGGACGAGATCAACTCGCCTGATACGGAGAGCTATCACTCATGGTCGAGCAACGGTCGATGGGTCATCTTCAGCAGCCGCCGTACTGATGGTAACTTCACAAGACCGTTCATCGCCCACATCGACAGCGACGGCCACGGCAGCAAGCCCTTTGAGCTGCCACAGGCCGATCCCAACTACCACCATGAGTTCATGAAGAGCTATAACATTCCTGAATTCATGCTGGGCCCCGTAACCTATACTCCCCAGCAATTTGCCGATGTGCTGAAGAACGACAATGTCGTGCCGGCAAAGTTCGTGAAGTGAGGAACGACAACAACGGCCAAGTTCATAGATTGCGAAGAAATGAAAAGAGAAGAACGCTATCGCCGCATATTGGAATACTTCCGACGGGAGATGCCTAATGTCGACACTGAGTTGCACTTTGACAGCACATTCCAATTGCTGGTAGCCGTGGTACTGAGTGCCCAGTGCACTGATAAACGGGTGAACATGGTGACTCCTCAGCTGTTTGCCCACTATCCTGATGCGCACACGATGGCTCAGGCAACGGATGAAGACGTTCTGCGCTACATCAGCAGCGTTAGCTATCCCAACAGCAAGGCCCGCCATCTCGTGGCATTATCACAAATGCTCGTAGAGCGATACGGAGGCGAGGTGCCCTGCGACATGGACGCCCTGATGCAGTTGCCCGGAGTAGGTCGCAAGACAGCCAACGTCATGCAGGCAGTAGCTTTCGGACAGGCAGCCATGGCTGTCGACACCCACGTCTTTCGTGTGAGTCATCGCCTGGGACTCGTCACAAGCAGTGCCAACACACCACTGAAAGTGGAACAGCAGCTAGTGAAGTATATCCCTGAGGAAGACATCCCCCTGGCTCATCACTGGCTGCTGCTGCACGGCCGCTATGTCTGCACATCGCGTAACCCCCATTGCGACAGCTGTCCCCTCTCAGACCTCTGTCCCAAGCCCGTCAACACGACTATTTAGCAGTGAAAGTGGTCACGCTGGTAGTGCCCTGATGGGAAGACCCCAAGTAGAGTCCATGCCAGAACGTAGCAGCATCTTCAGGCTCTGTAGTGCTGTACTTGATGTTATAGCTTGAGCCCTTCACCATGCCCGTAGCAGTGAAAAGTGCCAGCGAACTATTGCAGGAGGCAGGGAAGCTGTAGGTAACGAGATTCTGCCCCTGAGCATCAGCCAGCGTGTAATAGCGTCCAGTGCTATAGTTGATGCTGCTAGTAACGAAGGCGTAACCTTGGGCGGCATTTGAGATGGTGTTGCCACTGGATCCACCTCCCCATCCGCCTCCACCGCCTTGCGATGCTCCTGCACTGATGGCAATGCCCTTACCCTTGATTTGGATATAAGAATTGTTATCGCAGTCGAGGCCTTCTTCAGGTGCTCCTCTCGTAGTAAAGGCAAACACCGTCCCGTCGCCGATGGTGACAGCTCCCGTCTTGCCGTAGTTGGAGTCGACAGCATCGTTGCCATTGCTGTAACACACCGTCACGCCTCCGTTGAAGGATATCATACCTATGGAATTGATACAGTCGTCATAGCACTGGAAATAGTGCTGGCCACCCTTGATGTCGACAGATGTCTTCGATTCCAAGCCCTCAGCGCCACTGGTCTTCGAGCTAACCTCAGTCTGTCCGCCATAGATGGTGATGGCGCAGATGGCCTTGATAGCCTTTGCAGAAGAAGAGCTATAGGCACTGCCCGTGGTTTTCACGGTCAATACTGGCCCTGTGCCGTCAGCCTTTCCCTGGGTGTAAGAGCCCTGAACGTTGGTATAGGTAGTGCCGCCACCCATGCCTCCTCCGCCACCAGGACGCCAGCCGCCACCACCTCCGCCACTGGTTGACTTGGTGCCGTCGCCAGCCTTGATGCCCTTGCCGGCATTGCCTGTCATGGTGATGCTGATGGTGCCTGCATTCAGAGCGACATTCAAGGCATTCAGGCCCTTGGCCGACTTCACGTCGCTGGAGATGGTGCGTGGTGCGCCACTATTCTCTATAGTCAGCTCGCCACCATTCGTCTCGATGTCAGTAGCCGATATGCCACGTCCTGCTACACCTTTGATATTCATGGTGATAGATCCTCCGTCCTGAACAAAGGATGCAGCCTTGATACCTGTTGAATGAGATGGATTAGAGGCATCACTAGTGTCGACGTTGCCACTGGCTGAGAGCGCGAGCGATCCGTCGTTCACACGCACCAGTCCGTCGCTCTTCATGCACTTGGCACCTGCTGCCGTCACATCGAGTACAAGCGTACCTCCCTCAATATAGATATTGCCAGAGTCCTCATCCTCATGACCAGCAGTTTCGCCTGTCGACGTTGTTCCGTCAATCTCAGCCTGAAGAGCATCATCGCCCGTGTTGGAAATGGTCAGCTCACCACTCTCCATGAGGAAATACTCATTGGCATGAAAACCGTCGCCGACAGCCTCGAGAACATGAATGGTACAATTCTTCATGGTGGCATACTCACCCGTCTTGATGGCGTGGGCAGTTTTCCCACTGACATTGAGCACACCCTTGCCCTTGAACTCGGTATGTCCTTTCACCCAGAGACAGGCTTTCTGACTTCCTTGTGCGCCATCAATGAGACTGTTCTCGGTATCCTTTTTCACGCTGATGTCGATGCGCTTGCCGTTCTGGATATTGACAGCAGCACCACTGGGATTAGTGAGGGCAAGTCCTGCCAGCTCGACAGTAGCCTTGTAGGAGCCATCCATATAGAACGACCCGTCGGCAGACGAACCGCTGAGCGTATAGGTAATCTCACGGTCGAGGTCATCGCTCTGCGAGACAGAGACATGAGCACCATCGACGCTCACCGTCAGATAGCGGGCCACATCACCAGAGACAGTCACTCGCGCAGCAGCGTCATCATAGACCACCGACACTGAGGCATCAGTCACCTCAGCATCGTCGAAATACATCTGAGTGATGTCACTCAGCAGGTAGTCCTTGTCCAGGATATTGACGGTCCTGCCTTCATGGTATGTCATCACGCCAGCCTGCTCTGCCGTCATCTGATAGGTCACGTTGCCCATCTCCACATGGAGGGTCTGGGCAGTGGCTTTCAGAGATGTCAAGGCCAGGACGGCCATTGCTATTGTATAGGTTTTCTTCATAACACGAACGATTTGTCCATGCAAAGATACACACAAAAGCACGGACCGCCCAAAAACATTCAACCAACAAGCTTATCTATTCAGCGGAATGCTCATTGAGAGATTCCAGGCATTCGTCGTAGACGGTTCTCAGCTCGTCAAATTTCAGTACACCATCCTCGTCGACGACCTTCACCTCGTTGATGCCATGCCATCCACCATCAGTGAACTCATAGCGCCACCAGCCTCCTGGGCGCTTGGTGATTTTCTTGACCATATTATCTTCAGGGTTCTCAGATGCGCTATCCTGACACGAGGTACGGAAGAGCCATACGGCATAGCCTTCGCCATCATAGTCATACATTTCTGCAAGGAAACCCAGCATGCGCTTCGTACAGTGCTCCTCTAGAAACTCATACTCGTTATAACGATCGTTGTTATACATGTCCTCGATAAACGCTTTCACTTCATCATCAGCCACGGCAGCGTCATCGTCAGCTTCGTCCAGCGTCTTCATGTCGCTTTCGTCGTCAGCCTCCGACTCATCGTCCATCTCATCTACTTCCTCCTCGTCGACGGAGGCTTGCTCTTTGTCGCTCTTGTTGCCACAGGAGCATACGATGGCCAGTGCAAAGCATGTTGCAACAGCAAAGATAAAATACTTCTTTCTCATAGCGGTAAATGGTGTTATTGGTGTTTATAAATCGTGACAGTACCTCCGTCACTATGGGCATAGTTCCTCAGCAGCTGCTGGATGAAACGGGCATTCTCCACCACGCGCTGCTCATTGCCGTCATAGCCATTGATGAGCACTACAAGATGGCGTGTGCCGAGCGATATCTTCGTGCGCTCATGATCACTGGTAGGTGTCCCCACCCCACCCTGCGCATCGCGATAGACAGGCAGCCCTGCAATATTGAGCATGCCTCGTCCGATGCCTTCATACGGCTCTCCCTCACGTCCGATGCCCAGTGTCAGCGTGTCGCCCACGAACTTATCGGCATCAAACCCTCCTATGCTGTAGCCATAGGCAATGGAAGCCAGATTGATAAGGTCCACGAGGGTGTCAATCTGATAGAGCTCCTTACCCTGCAACATGCGACGTATGAGCTGTTCAGAGGCAGGGCGATAGCGCGAAGGATCTTTTCCGCATTTCTTATATATGGTGCGCGTTGCTGCTATCGAAGGCAGTTCCTTCAGCGTCTCAGTGGTTAGCTCACTGCGCAGTCTTTCCTCCAGCTGATGTATCTCATCCCACAGCGGCTGGCTGAACGGGCAGTTCTCCACTGCAGCATCCACGCATGCTCCCACGAAGTCGGGACAAACGGATGTGATTTCCTGTGATACGATAATCTTCATTCTTCTCTCTCTGACATTTCTTCGTCAAGACGGTTTCCCCAGAGATATTTCCTGGTCTCACGTGCAGCCACGCCACTGAGCAGCAGCAATGCCACGAGATTGGGGATGGCCATGAGCGCATTCATGCAGTCGGCAATGTTCCAGATGATGTCGAGACTGACAATGCATCCGAAAAACAAAGCCACGATAAACATGATGCGGTAGAACCGGTTGGCACGTTGTTTCTCGATATAGTTGACGGCACTCTCGCCATAGTAGCTCCATCCCAGGATGGTGCTGAAGGCAAAGGTGAGGATGCCGAAGGTGAGCAATGGCGCTCCTACGTAAGGAATCTTGCTGAAAGCCACCTTTGTCAGGGCAGCCCCGTCAGAATAGCTGATGTCCGGATAGGCGATGATGCTGCTGACCAGCACCAGGCCCGTGAGTGCACAGATGACCACCGTATCCCAGAAGGTGCCAGTGCTCGACACCAATGCCTGACGCACAGGATTGCGAGTCTGTGCTGCAGCTGCCACGATGGGCGCGCTGCCCATTCCGCTCTCATTGCTGAAAAGACCACGTGCAATACCGAATCGGGCGGCCATCATCACCGTGCTCCCCACGAAGCCACCTCCTGCAGCCGAAGGATTGAAGGCAGAGGTGACGATGAGTTTCAGCGCAGGCCACACAAAGGGTGCGTTCATCACCAAGATGACAATACATCCCACGACATAGCACAGCGCCATGAAAGGCACCAATATCGTGCAGACACGGGCTATGGACTTCACGCCACCCAAGATGACGACAGCCGTCAGCGTGCAGATAAACACCCCTACGGCCCAGGTCGGTATGCCAAAAGTCTCGTTGGCGAGCAGGGCGATGCTGTTGGCTTGAACCGTACACCCTATGCCAAAGGAGGCCAATGCAGTGAACACAGCGAAGAGGACGGCCAGCCACCGCATGCCCAGTCCACGTTCCAGGGCATACATCGGACCGCCATACATCCGTCCGTTCTCGCCTTTCACTCGATATTTCACGGCCAGGAGTCCCTCGGCATACTTAGTCGACATGCCGAAGACACCCGTCAGCCAGCACCAGAGCACGGCGCCAGGGCCGCCAAGTGCCACTGCCGTGGCCACTCCCACGATGTTTCCCGTACCTATGGTAGCAGCCAAGGCCGTTGCCAGGGCGCCAAACTGGCTCACGTCGCCTTTTGCCCCATCGTCCTTCCTCACTGAGAGACGTATGCCAGTGAGCAGCTTACGTTGTGGAATGCGCAGACGAAAGGTCAGGAACACATGCGTCCCCAGAAGGAGCACTATCATGGGCCACCCCCAAAGCCAGGAACTGAGCAGCGAGAAGAAATCGTTGATGGTATCCATAAGCCTGGTTATTCAGAACTATTCCGATGTTTTCTTTCCCTTGTAATGCTTGATTACAAAGTATGCAATGACCAACACGACAATGGCAATGATGCCAAGCACGATGTAATGGTTGTACTTTTCGATGGTGGCATCCAGCTCGTCCTCAGGTACCACGGCATGCAAGTACCATCCCAGTGCAGCCAGGATGCTATGCCACACGCCTGCGCCGATGACGGTATAGAGCAGGAACTTCCAGTAGTTCATGCGTGCCAGTCCTGCAGGGATGCTGATAAGATGGCGTATGCCGGGTATCAGTCGTCCTGTCAGCGTGGCTACGATGCCGTGCTTGTCGAAGTAGCGTTCGCTCTTCTCCACCTTCTCCTGGTTGAGCAGGCACATCTTGCCCCATTTGCTGTTGGCAAACTTATAGATGACAGGACGGCCTACGTAGAGAGCAACGACATAGTTGATGCTGGCTCCGACGGCAGCGCCTATCGTTGCCACTAACACGACCAGAAACACATTCAGTCCTCCCGATGCGGCATGATAGGCAGCCGGGGCCACCACCAGCTCAGAGGGCACGGGCACGACAGTGCTTTCCAGCAGCATCAGCAGGAAGATGTTGGGATAAGTGAGATTATTGAGTAGCCAGTTCATGGTAATCTGTCTTTGATATAGTTATAGTAGTCCTTGGGCTCTACGTCGACGGGGAAGAGATGCGACAAAGCCACCTGACACTCACGGGGATTGCGCTCACAGGCGATCTTCAGATACGACAGGAACTCGTCCAGGCGCTTCATGTCATAGCAGCACAGCGCCATGTAGGCATAGCCATCGTTGCACTCAGTGGCAGACGGTGTCTCTTCCACTACCTTAAAGAATTTCTTGAACATGGTATAGGCAGCTTCCAGATAATGATTGTCGTAGAGCGAGACGATGACCCTCAGCAGAGTCTGATTGGGAGTGTCGCTGAGCAGCACGGCCCGACGGAAATATTCCTCCGCGTCTTGCATCTTACCTGAAGCCAGCATGATGTGTCCCTTCACCAGCTCCGTCTGCACAGAGTCGCCGTCGAACTCATGAGCTTTCTCGATCATCTCCATCGCCTTCTCGGTGTCTTTCTCCTCGCTATAGGCGAACGACAGCTCCTGATAGATGTCACCCGTATGGGGCGACTCATCGTCAGGATCACGCGAGAGTGCCACCTCCAGCGCCTTGTTGAGCACCTCGATGGCCTCCTTGTGACGTCCGAGATTGACCAGGCACACCCCCTGATGCAGCAGTCCCTGCTCGTCGTCGGGCTTCTGGCTGGAATAGCGGCGGTAGTACTTCAGCGCCTCTTCAAAGTTGAGCAGATAGTACAGCCCGTTAGCTTTCTGCAGCAGCCCGTCAGGATCGTCAGGGTCGATGGCAATAGCATATTCGCTGCTCTGCACCGACGAGCTGTAGTCCTCATTCATGAATTGTGCCGAGGCCAGCGCATTCCAATAGTGCTTGGAGAAAGGATCAGAGTCGATGAGCTCTCCCCAGATGCGCTCACTCTCTTTATAGCGCCCCACTCCGAAGAGGTTGCGTGCCATGAGTTCCTTGAACTCGGGCGTGTCTTCCTGCTTTGCTCGCAGCGTCCACTCCATCGACTTCTCGCTGTAGCTGTAATCCTGAAAGATATTGGCCACGTCGAAGATATAGTCCTGACGGTCTTCTTCCGGCAGTCGCTCGAGGATCTCCAGGAAGTAGGCGTCGGCATCGTCCACACGCTCCTCGGCTATCATGATCTCGGCCTTGTCGTAGACATAGTCAAGCTCATTGGTCTCTACGATCCGGCTGAGGTACACCTTCGCCTCCTCCGTCTTGCCATTCCACAGCGCCTCGTGAATCCTGTATGTCAGCGGAGCGATGGCTCCTGGCGACAGGCTGAGTGCCAGGGTGATAGCATTCTCGGCCTGATCGTAGCGCCCTGTAAAATGATAGTAGTCGGCAATTTCGGACAGTGCGTCAACATCAAGGAAAACAGGCTCGCCCGTCTCTACGGAATGCTCGTATTCCGTGAGAAGCTCATGGAATTCCTCGCTGTCAAAGTATTCGTCGCCAGTTCTCTTCATGCCTTGTCTTTATGAGCGCAGTCCTACCGTCTTGTTGAACACGGGATGTTCACTCGTTGAGTCGGGATCGACGTTGAAGTAACCTATGCGCTGGAACTGCAGGTAGGTGAGTGCCTGCATCGTGGCGGCGAAGGGCTCTACGTAGCAATGGCGCAGCACGGTCAGGGAGTCAGGATTGATGATCTGCTTCATGGCTGTGACGGCGTCGCACTGCTGGGCCTCGCGGATGGCAGCCAGCTCGTCGCGTGGGTTCTCCACCTTCCACAGGCGGTCGTAGAGGCGTACTTCGGCAGGCACGGCATTATGGCACGACACCCAGTGCAGCGTCTTTCCCTTGATCTTACGGTCGGCACCAGGCTGTCCGCTGCGCGTCTCCGGGTCGTAAGTGCAATAGATGGTGGTGACGCGTCCCTCACTGTCCTTGTCGCAGGGATGATCCTCATTGCACTTGATGATATAGGCATTCTTCAGTCTCACCTCCTTGCCGGGAGCCAGTCGCATGAACTTCTTCTCGGCCACCTCCATGAAGTCGTCGCGCTCTATCCAGAGCTCGCGGCTGAACTCCACCTCGTGGGTGCCGTCGGCCTCGTTCTCAGGGTTGTTGATGGCAGTCAGCATCTCCGTCTGTCCCTCAGGATAGTTGGTGATGACCACACGCACAGGGTCGAGGACGGCCGACACACGCAGTGCCCGCTGATTCAGGTCGTCGCGCACAGCACTCTCGAGCAGGGCCATGTCGTTGAGGGCATCAATCTTGGTGTAGCCAATCTTGTCGATGAACTTGATGATGCTTTCCGGAGAGTAGCCCCTGCGACGGAATCCGCAGATAGTAGGCATGCGGGGGTCGTCCCATGCCGACACCAGCTTCTCATTGACCAGCGCCAGCAGATTGCGCTTCGACATGAGGGTATAGTTCAGGTTCAGCTTGTTGAACTCAGTCTGTCGCGGACGGTTGTCCTCGATGTTGTCCGTCTCGCCCTTCCACTCTTTCATCCAGGTGACGAAGAGGTCATACAAGGGACGATGCTCCACAAACTCCAGCGTACACCACGAGTGGGTCACTCCTTCCAGATAGTCGCTCTGCCCGTGGGTGAAGTCATACATGGGATAGGCATTCCACTTCGCCCCTGTGCGGATGTGCGGAATATTGAGCACACGATAGATCAAGGGATCGCGGAAGAGCATATTGGGATGAGCCATGTCGATCTTGGCACGCAGCACCAATGTTCCCGGCTGGCACTCACCACTGTTCATATACTCGAAGAGCCGGAGGTTCTCTTCTATGGGACGGTCGCGATAAGGCGAGTTAGTGCCAGGCGAGGTGGTCGTGCCCTTCTGCTGGGCTATCACCTCAGCGCTCTGCTCGTCGACGTAGGCCCTGCCCTGCTTGATCAGCCACACGGCGAAGTCCCAGAGCTCCTGGAAATAGTCGCTGGCATAGTAGACATGCGCCCACTGGAATCCCAGCCACTTGATGTCCTGCTCGATGCTCTCCACATACTCGGTGTCCTCTTTCTGGGGGTTGGTGTCGTCGAAGCGCAGGTTGCACTCGCCGCCATATTTCTTGGCCAGGCCAAAGTCGATGGCGATGGCCTTGGCATGCCCGATGTGCAGGTAGCCGTTGGGCTCGGGCGGGAAGCGTGTCTGCAGTCGTCCGCCGTTCTTACCTGCTGCCAGGTCGTCAATCACCTTTTGTTCTACGAAGCTCACTGACTTCTTCTCTTCGTTCTCAGCTATTACTTTTTCTGCCATATTTCTTGATGAATTAATGTTTTTGTCTGCAAAGGTAGTGCAAATCGAGCGAAAAACAAAGAAAAAGTCCATTTTTCTTTTCATTTCCGAGCGAGAGCACCTTCGCCAAAACATTTGGAGTCCCGAAAACTCACGCTTTGAGGCCCCAAACGATTGCCGAAGGCATCAAGCCTCACCCCTCGGCCTCACCCCTCGGCCTCACCCCCTAGCCCCCTCTCCAACTGGCGAGGGGGGACGCCTGCGGCGGCGAGGGGAGACGATGAGGAATGAAAGCCTTTGAAGTAATTCCCCCTCGCCAGTTGGAGAGGGGGTTAGGGGGTGAGGCTCCATCCTTTGAGCATCGGCTCCACCTCCATCGGATAATTGCCGTTCTCCATCATCGCCATCACCCAGGCGAGGTCCTGCCAGCGCTCGGGCTCCTGCCAAGGTGGAGGCAGGGTGGCGTCGGCATCGAGGCGCATGTGGCTGGCCACGAAGTTGATGTAGCGTCCCACGTTGTTGCCGTCCTGTGGCGGTGCCCATCGCGTGATGATCTTGCGGATGGTGTTCAGGTGCCACTTCTTATAGTACGTCCTGGTGAGCAGCACGAAGGCAGCTCTCCAACCATATTCCATCTTCTCGAAGGTGACAAACTTCTTATCCTTCTGCTCCTTCGCCATCCCCACCCACACGGTCCTGGTGCGGATGATGTTCAGGGGATTGTTGTTACGGATTCCTCTTGGTACTATCATACTCTCTAAAAATCTCAAACCTCAAATCTCAAACCTCAACTCTCAAATCACAAATCACAAATGCCTCAATGCCTCAATGCCCCAATGCTATACCATTATCAAACCCGTTTTCTGGAAGGCAGTCACTCCCTTCTCATTTCCACGACCGTCACACACCTTTTTTATCAGGTGGTCACTTTGCAGACGTGAGCACATTTTGCGGGCAGCACCCTCGGAGCTTAGATTGAAGCATCGCATCACATCTTCGAAGTTAAACTCCTCCGGCAGACGGCTGAAGCCCTCGTAGGTCTTCTGACGACGCTGCACATTGACGTTGGCATCGCGCTCCTTGTTGTCGAAGTAAGCCTCGGCCATGCGCCCGAAGTAATGACGCTGGCAGGCATACTGGATGTTGGTCAGGAGCTCGCACAGGCGCCAGTCCACGTCATCCGTCTCGAACTCTCCGCACCAGTACGTGCCGTCCTGATGCATCTTGTCCCAGTGGCGCATCACGATGAACGGAGCCGAGAAGTTCAGGCCGTGGTAGGCGCAGCGCTTCAGCAGCATCTCGTCGGCACGCGAGTCGTTGTCGCTGGCATCCATCATGCGGCGCGCCGTCCAGTCGTAGAGCTCGTCTACCAGCTTCCCCACGCTGAGCTCGCCCTTCATCCTGTCGAGCTTGAAGGCCCACTGCTTCAGCCTCAAGTCGCTGTCGTAGTCCACATGGCTCTCGCGCTCCATCATCTCGAAGTTGGTGGCCGGCAGGGGGATGCACGTCAGGCGCGTGGCCAGGCCCGATCCGAAGTTCTGCTCGTTCACCTTCTTCTTCAGCGCGATGGGCGTGCCCGTGTAGATGTAGTTCCAGGTGACGTAGAAGTCCTGCAGCACAGAGTCGACGTTCGAGTAGGCCTGACCGTCCTCCTCGTTGTGGAAGGCCTTCAGCTCCATCGACTGCTTGTCGATCCACGAGCCGCCCTTCTGCACGGTCACGGTATTGTCCAATTCCGTGTCGAAGGTGAGCATGTGCAGCTGCATCTCCTCGCCGTCGACCACCTCCACGGCGTTCACCATGTCCTGGATGAACTGCGCGTTCGACGTGCGTGCAGGATGCACCCTGACCACCACCTTCGGCTTCTGAGGCTTCTCCTTGTTCGCACCCTTGGTCTTCACCTGCTCACGATAGGCGTTGATGGCATCGCGGCCTGCCTTGTCGGCAGCGACGATGGGTGCCGCCAGCAGCTTGAAGAGCCTGGTCGCGAACGACTTACCCGAGGCAGGATCGCCGATGATGAGCGTCGAGTTGTTCAGGCGACGCAGCTCCTCAGGACGGTGGTAGAAGCGGTAGGTGCAGCGTGTCATCAAGGTCATCAGCAGGCCGCCTCCCACGAACAGGGCTGCAGGGTATTGGTTGCGCTTCAGTCCCTTCGTGATGTCCTTCAGGATGGGGTACTCCTCAGACATAGCCTCGATCTGTGCGCCCCAGTCGTTGAGCCTTTGTGCCATCACCTGTTCGTTGGTGAAGGAAGTTTCGGGCACTGAACCTGAGGAAGTTTGAGACCCTGTACCTGAGGAAGTCACAGACCCCACCCCTGCCCCTCCCCTTGCTTCCTATGGATATTTACAAGTATATTTAGTTAATAATCTCTAATTGAGCGGACATTCCTTGTTCGCTCTTTCTTTTCTTTCTCATGAACTCGTGATCCTTCTCGTAGTCCATGTCGTTGGTGACCAGGGAGAACACCAGATGGATGAGCTTGTTGCGGACATTGTTGACGATAACGCCGTAGGGCTTGCCCTCTGCCTTCAGACGCAGGTAGTAGTCGTGGTAGATGCCGTGCTCTTTGATCGTGCATTCCGCCGCCTGTGTCAGTGTCGCCTTCAGTAGGGAGCTGGAATAGCACCTGACGTATGCCTTCTTGTCGACGCTCGTACCTGACCGTTCGCGGAACGATGCGCAACCCCAGTAGGAGGCAATCTTGTTGGCCGTGTTGATGCTGCGGAAGTTGTTGCTGTAGGCGATGAAGGCCGTTGCGTTGACGATGCTGATGCCAGGGGTGGACACAACGTGATCATAGTTGAGCTTGAGATTCTCGTCGCTGTCGATGAGCGCCTGGATCTGCTTCTCGCAGTCTCGGATGCTCTTGTCGAGGGCGCGGACGTTCCTCATGGCATCGCGCACGATGAAGCGCATGGAGTCACTCTTGGCTGCCGTGGCCTTCAGTTCAGAGGCACGGACCTTCTTCTCCGTGCGCTCCTGGACGAGCTTGTGGCGGTAGAGGAACAGTGCCTTCAGTTCCCGCACCTTCTCGTCAGGCGTCTCGTAGATGACGGCCTTGTCGATATGGCGCATGGCGTACTCGGCTATCATCAGCGAGTCGGCCTTGTCGTCCTTGCCCTTGCGCACGCCCATGCTGCGCTTGATCTGCAGCGCGCCCTCGCGCCAGATGTCAAGACCCTTGGCGTAGATGTAGTCGCACAGGCAGCGGTCGTAGCCGCCAGTCGTCTCACAGCAGAACAGCACGTCCTTCAGCCCGACGCCCTTAATCAGGAGCCTTGCCCAGACGAGCATACGGCGGTAGCCCATGGGGCGGTTCTCGTACACCTGGTAGTCCAGCTTGACAACTCCCAGATGGCTGTCTCTCACGTCGATTGCAGTTGCGTCGATTTTTTCCTTCGAAATGTCGATGCCGATTACAATTTTCTTCATGTTCTTACGTTTTTAAGTTACAGGAAGCGGTTAACTGAAGTAAAGCTGTGAGTTACTACAACTTTAATTAGGCTTCGAGCCTACCTTCCTATTTGGAATTTGCAGCTTGAAATCCGGAGGGCCTGCAGCAAGGGATAGACTCTTGGTCTCCAAGGGCGGATAGGTTGACCTTCGGCAGTTAATCCTTCCTTTCTACAACAAAGGTAAGGAAAAACCTTGATATCTCTTCATGTTTGCTTCGTTTATTGAACGTTAAATATTTTAAGAGTTCGTAAGGACACTCTTTTCACGCTGCAAAGTTAAAGAAGGGAGGGGAGCGGCTAGCGCTTGAGAGTTTAACCATGAAAATAGTGCGACTGGGAGAAAAGAACACAAAGGCTAGCGCATGAGAAATCAACCATAAAAAAGAGCTGCCTTCATACAATGGATTTACTAGTGTCCACGAAAATCCGTTAACATTTTCCAACGTGACACTTTGATAGTTGGCTCAGTCCTCGAACTCCAACCATAACTGTTGATTTTCTTCGTCGTCATGCGCCAAAAATTAGTTATTCAGTAGTTCTCTCAACGGTGTTTTGTCAAATAAAGATACTCCGACGATGCGTAAGACGTCGTAAGTACTCATCTCCAGTTTCAATTCGCGGGAAACCATTGCCACAAGACAATAGGCAATAATGGCTGAGTAAATCTGTATGCTCACCGCGTTCTCACTCGTTCCGTAGAATTCTTTGACGTGCAGATGTTGCTTTAGCCATTTGAAGAACAGTTCCACGCTCCACCTGTCTCTATAGAGTTCAGCAATGTCTTCTGCACTTAAATCCGTGTTGTTCGTATAGAACACAAACGTCCTGTTTCCAATACTGTCGTAATAGACAACCCTACGGATGGCCTTTGGATATTTCTTCTTTGTCCTTGATCCTGTAAACTTGATTACCTGGTCTGCCATGATGCCTGTCGCTGGATTGTTGTATTGTTTGTCCTCGACAATGCAGAACTTCATCTTGCGCTTTTCCCTGACCACAAAGAAAGCTTTCAGCAAAGCTATAGCATTGAGTTGCTTGGTATCCATATAGGCATGGTCAAAGATGTATATGGCATCTGCCTCATATGGCACCTTGACCATCACCTTTGAATCGTGTATGCTGGCGTCAGTGACAATTAAGAATGCAGGGACATCTGTCTTTACGTCAAATAGCGTATGAGCCTTTACACACCACCCTTGTTGTGATGCAGCTTAGTCCACCAGTAGACAGACAGGCAGAGCGATATGGTCGTAGAGTCGAATGCGAACACCTTGTTCTTGACGAAGAACTCCTTCAAACCGTCGCGCTTTTTGCGGGCAATTCCGATAAGCCTGTCTGCATAGTCTT
>JAEEGK010006547.1_pt1 | contig 28009 bp, 19 predicted proteins | sample 8958771 | NCBI WGS metagenome assembly JAEEGK01 (sample SAMN16246547, study PRJNA631951) | gut metagenome | biome: gut microbiome; feature: rumen; material: SC-attached | host: Bos | place: Iran: Karaj | collected 2018-10 | reverse complement strand
AGTTATGTTGGAATAAAAAGTATAGTAGAATATGTAACAATAAATAATAAAGAAGTAGAATTTAAAGAATTTAAACCAATATTAATTCAAATGTTATATGGTTATACTAATTTATATAAAATATTTGAAATAGTAAGGAAATTAATTGGTGTTAGAGTTGGTGGTTTATTTAAGTTATTTAATGAAATTTCATTACAAGGAAATTTTTATCAAGTTAATAAATGTGATGAATGTCAAGAAAATTTTATAGAAAATGATATTTTATCTTTATTTAAATGTGGTCATCAATTTCATTTAACTTGTTGTGTTAAACAAAATGATGTTTTAATTTGTCCAATTTGTAGAAATGAAGAAATTGAATCTTCTCTTACTTCTTTAAAAGAAAATCAAATTAAAATTAGTAAAGCTAGTGATAATGATATTCAAAAATTTCTTTTGAAAAAACAAAATCAAAATAATGATTATGATAATAATGAAGGGAATTATTCACGCTTTTTAAAAAATATTGATAAACATTATTTTGATAGTGATTTAATTTTTAATTAAAAATAAGTAAATATGATTATAAATAAATATGTAATAAATAAATATTTATTTAAATTATTAGACATATTTTCAATATTTTCAGTAAAGAATAACTAATTACTGTTTAAAAAATTAAAAAATTAAAACAAAAGAAAAAAAATACTTTTAAATAAATTAAATTAAGTTTTATCTTCAATTGTTTTTAATTATTTTTAATTTAAAATGAATTCTAATAATAGTTCAGAAAAAGAAGAAACAAAAACAAATAAAATAGAATTAATAAAACAAATATTTTCATCAATAGAACAAAATAATTTAAGTCAATTTAAAGAAATAATAACTTCAAATGATTTTTCATCATTAAATCAAAATACAATAAATTCATTATTAAAAGAATCATTTATAATGTATAATCAAGGAAATTTAAGTCAAAAAGAAATTATATCTTTTTTATTAACTTATGGAGCAAATCCTAATATTACAATAAATTTTAATAAACATAAAGAAAATCAGAAAAAAAAAGATAAAGATAAAAATCCTTTATTAATTAATATTACACCATTAATGTATTCTTGTTTGAAAGGTGATATTGATTTATTTAATATTTTAATTAATAATCAAGATATTAATGTTAATTTAAATGATAATGATGGAATTAATTGTCTTTTTTACTTATTTTATAATTATAATAATGATGAAAATAAGGATTTTAAAATTAAAATGGCAAAAGAAATTTTAGAAAATAAAAATTGTCAAATTGATATTAATGCAGTAAATAAACATACAGGAAAAAATATTTTAATGGAAAGTATTATTGTAAATAATATTAATTTTGTAAAATTAATATTAAACTATAATCCAAATATAAATTATATAAATCCTAATGATGGAAATACTGCGATTCATTATGCAATTTTTACAAAAAATAAAGAAATAATTCAAATATTATTAGATAAAAATTGTGATTTAAATATTCAAAATAACAATAAAAAAACTCCAGTAGACTTGACTCAAATGTTAAATTGTGAAACTGAAATTTATTCAATATTAGCTCAAAAATTTGCAGAACAAATGGAAGAAAAAGCAAATAATAATAATTTAGAAAAAATTGAAAAAAATTTAAATGATTTAGAAATTGAAAATGATAAAAATATAGAAAATAATAATAATTCATTTTTAAATGAATATATCTATCAAAATAAATTAAAAGATATTAAATCTAGAATTGAAATTCCTTTTACATTTAAGAAAATAAATAGTAATCCAGAAATTTATTTTGAAAATTCAAAAAATATAGATAATAATACTACATTAGAAGTAAAAAAAACACCAACTTTATTTATTGATTTAAGTGATGAAGATGGTGAAAATCAATTAATAATTGATGACTTAAAAAAAGAAAATGAAAAAATATCACTTAATATTGATTCATTTGAAAATTTATTAGAACCAACATTAATTAAAAATATTCAATTAAAACAAGACTATGAACAATTAACAAATAAATTAAATCAAATAAACAATGAAATAGAACAATTAAATTTAACATTTAAAAAACAAGATGAAGAAATAATATCACTTCAAAATAAAATAAACCAAGAAAAAAACTTTTTAAACATTTTACTTTCTCAAGAAGAAAGTTTAGAATTAATGAAAGATCATAATAAAATACAAAATAAAACAGAATATTTACAAAAGAAATTTTCAAATGATTTATATCCAGAAAATTATATAATTCAAAATTTAACAAAAGACATATTAGATTTTCAAAAATATAATCAAATTCAAATGACACAAAAACAACCAATAATAAAAAATATATTACCAGTAATACAAAAATCAATAGATTCATTAAAATATGAATATCAAATTCAAATATATGGTTCATATGCAACTGGACTTTGTTTACCTTGGAGTGAATTAGATTTAGTTTTAGTACCAAAATTAAATAATAATCAACATGGGAAAGAATTTCAAATTTTACAAAGTTTATATATTCAAATACAAGAAATTAAATGGATTACTTCATCTAAATTTATTGAAAATTTTATTTATCCTTTTATTTCTTTTCAAACTGATTCTACTTTTAATTATATTACTATTAATATTAGTATACAAGATAATAAACATAATGGTTTAAAATGTGTTGAATTAACAAAACAATTTATGAAAAATTATTCTGCATTAGAACCTTTATTAATTGCATTAAAACAAATATTAAAAAATTCTAATTTATTATATTTTATTGGTGGATTAAATCCTTATGGTTTAACTTTAATGGTTGTTTTCTTTTTACAAATTCAATTATCTACAAATATTTATAATATAAATGATAAGAATAATTTAGGAAAATTATTTTTTGAATTTATTAAATTTTATGGTATGCAATTTGATAATACAACAAATTTTGTTTTTGTTAGTGTTGGTATAAATGATAAAATTGAAAGAGAAGCTTATGATTTTGTTTTAAATCATCCTACTGAATTAGTTATTATTGATCCTTTAAATCATATGAATAATGTTGCTGAGAGAACTTTTAATTTTGTTAATGTTAAATTAGCTTTTAAAATTGCTTATACTATTTCTAAAGATATTTGTGAATGTTGTTGTCATTATCTTATTGGGGATAAACAAAAAAATTATGAATTAGGTTCTGAACATTGTATTTTGAAAAAAATATTTAAAACTGTAAAAAGATTAAAGTCAATTTAATTCAATATGTTATGATGTATTATTTTAATGTTAAATTATTTTTATTTTTTTTTATTTTTTTTAATAAAATTTTTGTTTTTTGTTGTTTTCTTTTTTTTTTTGATATTATTATTTATTTTTTATTTGGAATAATAATTAATATGATTAAAGTAGAAATGAATGGGAAAAAATCTATTGATAAAAAAAAAATTAATCATAAACAAAATACATCACTTTTATATTTGCAAATTAATAATCAGAAAATTCAAAATAAAAAAATAAGAATAAAAAATTTCCATTTTTTACCTAATCATAATATAAATACTTATAAAAATATTCAAAGAAATTCTTCTTCTTCAAATGTTGTTTTACCTTCAATTAGAATTTTCTCTCAAAATACATCTCAAAAAAATATTAATAATATTTCTTTTAAGAATAATCATGAAAATATTTTAAATTCATCTGAAAAGATTAATAAAAGACAAAATAATTTAAAGAAATTAAAAAAAAAAAACCAAATTTTTGAAAGAAATTCATTATTAAAAAAAAATTCTTTTCTTTTGTATTCTCGTTTAAATTTAACTAAAAGGAATTTGAAAAATTTAAGTATTGATAATAGATTTAATAATAATATAAGTTTAGAAAGTTTTAAATCTGATAATAATAATTATCAATGTATAAATAATTATAAATTCAATATAAATAATAATAAAAAAAATAATTCTAACTCTTATTTATCAATATTTGATAATCAATTTCAAAATTTTCAAAATGAAAATAATAATAGTATTAAAAAAAGAAACACAAACTTAATTAAATGTGATTCATTTAAACAATCAAATCAAATTATTTTAAAAGATTTATTTAAAATATTAACAGAAAAAAAATTTTTAAAACAAACTAATTAATTATTTTAATAAATAAAAAAAAAAAATTTTTTTTGAGTAGTTTTTTTTATTTTCTACTTTTAATATATAAAAACATTTAGAAATTAATTATTATTATCCTCTTCCACTTTGTTAATATTTTTCTTTTTTTTATTGTTAATAAAAAAATTAACAAAATTTTTTGCAATCATATTAAACTTTTCATAATATGGTACTCCATATAATTCCTTAATTTTTTTTAAATGACCTTCAAATGAATGGTCTTTTTCATTTTTGAAAAGTTCACTTTTTGAACTTAAATATAAATCTTGATACATTTTCATATAAGTCATATTCAAATATTCATTAATTATGTTATTAGAATTCTCAATTGATTCTATTATTTTTGTATTTGAAGTTTGATCAAAATATCTATTACTTACTTCTTTAATTATATCTTTTATTTTCATTTCTAATAATTTTTTATTATATGATATTGTGATATTTTTTGTTATTTTAGTTCCAATTTTTTTAAAATGTATTTTTAAATTTTGTTCTTTTGCAATTTTATTTAAATATCCTATTATAAATGAATGAAAATGAGTTTTAATTTTGCTTTTAATATTATCACAATTATATCTTGAATGAATTTTTTTTGATGCTTTTTTCTTTTCTCTTCCTTTTTTATGACCTAAAATATATAAATCATTTTTATTTGAATTATTTTCTAAAAAACTATTATTTTCTTTTTTATTAAAAGTAAATATCTTATTCATAATATCATTTTGAAGATATAATTTAATTGGAGTACTTAATTTATAGTTTTTATATATTTTATAAAATATTGGTTCATTTTCATTTTCATTACATAAATTGATTTTAAACATCTTTAATAAAAATTTATTAAAAATCTAGTTCATATTTTAATAGGATAAATTTTTTAAAATAGAATAAAATATTAAAAATAAAATTAACATTAAAATATTTTTATGAAAAAATTTTTTTCATATTTTTTAAAGTTACATTCTTATTAATTAATATTAATAATAATACAAATATATTTTATTCTTTTTATTCAAATTAACAATTACTTTAATTAATTCCCATTACTATTATAAAAGTTAAACATTATCAATTAATAAAAAATTAATATATTTTTTATTTATTTTATTGGGAATTTTTAATATTTACAAAATTTTGAAATTTATTAATAATAATTTCGTCTTTTTCTTTTTTAATAATTGAATTAGTAATATCTTTATCAAATTCATCTTCTTCTTTTGTAAAATTAGATTTTTTATTATTATTTTTAAAATTATAATCTTTATTTTCAATATTATCATTTTTTTGATATAAACTTCATTTTGATAAATTATTTGATCAATTGGTTCTAATAATATTTGAAAATTTGATGTTTGTTTATTTTCTTTATCATCATTTTTTTCTAAAGAAATTGAAATTGATTGAGGTAATTTTTCAGTTTGTTCATTTTTTTTTAAACCTCTTGCTGAAGGATGATTTTCAAAAGGTATTAATTGTTTTAATGAAAGAAAATTATTTATTGGGATTGGTGAAGTATTTTTTCTATTTGGTAAAATAAAGTTTCCTTTTTTTAATTTTTAAAATAATGATTTTGTAATTTTTACGATTTTTATTATTTTTTTATATAGAAAAAAAAAATATTGATTAATTTTCATGATAAATAAATTATAAATAAAAATTGTAAAATATAATTTTTTTTTAATATTAAAAATCCAACAAAATATTATTTTTTTAACACAATAAAACAATTATTTAAAAGGTAATTTCCATATCAAAAAAAAAAATAAAGAACAAAAAACCTATAATCAAACCAAAAACCAATTAAATAAAAAAACTCAAAAAAAAAAAAATAAAAAAAAAACTATTTTAACTGAGGTTTTCCTCCATTTTTCTCCAAAGCAGTCCTCAAATATTTTCTATAATCATTAAAAGTTCCTCTAAATTGTTTACATTTTTTATTCTCAATCATATAAATTTGATTACAAACTCTCTCAACAAAATTTTGATCATGACTAACAACAAGTAAACCACCATCATAAGAATTAAGTGCAATAGACAATGCATTAATAGCATCTAAATCTAAATGATTAGTAGGTTCATCCATTAAAATAATTTGTGGATTATTCATAACAATCAAAGCAAGACAAACTCTACTTTTTTGACCACCACTTAATAAATAATTAGGTCTTAATGATAAATTACCACTAATACCAAATTTACCTAAATGATTCCTTATTTGTTCATCTGTATTATCAGGATAAAATTTTTTTATTTGTTCAACTGGACTTAAATACAAATCTAATTGTTCAATATGATGTTGAGCAAAAACTGCTAAACGTAATTTTGAATGACGATAACATAAACCATTCATTGGAATAATTTTACCATCTAATCCTTTTAATAATGTTGTTTTTCCACTTCCATTAGCACCGACTAAAGCAATACGAGAACTCATATCAATATTTAAATTTACTTTTTCTAATATTGTCTTACCATTATAACCTAAATCTACTTTATCTAAACGTAAAACTGGTGGATTAATTTTATCTGGTTTTGGAAAGATAAATATACATGTTGGATCATCTAATATTTCTTCTACTAATTCCATTTTATTTAATTGTTTTATTCTACTTTGTACTAACGCTGCTCTTGATGCTTTATATCTGAATCTATCTATAAATTCTTGTATATGTTCTATTTTTCTTGTTTGTGCTTCATGTATTCTATGATTTAATTTAATTTGATCACTTCTTGTTTTAACAAAGTCAGTATAATTACCTTTATAATATGTTAATTTTTGATTTTGTAAATGAATAATATCAGTTGCAATATTATCAATAAAATCTCTTGCATGTGATACTATAATTAAAGTATATGGCCAATTATTTAAATAATCTTCTAACCACATTACTGCATTCATATCTAAATGATTTGTTGGCTCATCTAATAATAATAAATCTGGCATTACAAATAATGCTTTTGCTAATGAAATTCTTACTCTCCAACCTCCTGAAAATTCTTTTGTTTTTTTTGTAAAATCTTCTTCATGAAAACCTAAACCTAATAATATAAATTTTGCTTTATTTTCTGCTTCAGATGCATCAATATATTCTAATCTTTTATTAACTTCTATTAATTTTTGAGATAATTTTTTTATTTCATTTTCTTTTTTTTCATTTAATAATTTTTTATTTATTTCATTTACTTCATTTAATAATTTTGTTCTTTCAATATCACATAATAAAACTTCATCTAATAAAGGATTATCATTTAAAATTGTTTCTTGTTCAACATGAACAATTTGTAAATGTTTAGGAATACCGTCAATTTCTTTTCTCATAATATGATTTAATAAAGTAGTTTTACCAACTCCATTTCTTCCAATTAAAATATATCTTCTCCCAAAAGAAATTTTTAAATTTGCTTCTTCTATTAAAGTCTTTCCTCCAATATGAATAGTAAATGAAGGAATATTTATATCAACTTTATGACTTTCATCTTTATCATGATTAATTGTAACTTCTTCAATTGATTCTCTCATTTTTTCTTTTTCTTCCATAAATTTTTCCATTTCTTTAATTTTCTTTTTATCAAATTTAAATTCTACTTTTTTTTCTGATTGAACTATTCCTTGAGCATACATTTTATCCATTTGAAATGTTAAAGCATTTGGATCAAATGATAATGAAGTTATTGTATTTTTTGAACCTACATTAATATCCATTAATTTAATTGGATTTTTTAATTTTTCTGCAATAATTGCTTTTCTATTTCCTTTAATACCACTTTTATGTAATTTTAAATTTATATCTTTGCAAATTTGGGTTTTTTTATCTTCTGGATATTTTAATCTATCACTTAAATAATCTCCAATTAAGGATTTTAATTCATTTTCATTTTCAGGACGATCTATGTATATCATATTTGCTAAGTAATTAAAGAGAAAATCATCAAATTGATCTGAAGAAAAATATGGTTTTATTATTTCATTTATTTCATCTAAAGAAACATCATTTTTGTCATTTTGTTCTATACTCATTAAATTTTAATAGATATTAAATTTTTATATTTAAAATTAATAAATAAAGAATTATATTTTTTTTTAATTTTTTAAATTTTATTTTTATTTAATATTAATAAATAATGGACTTAATTTATTTATTTATTCATTTAAATTAATGAAAACTAAAACACAAGAAGAAATTGAAAATGAAAAAATAAGAAAATGGAAAGAAATGTCAAATATATTTTATTCTTTAGAAAAAAAAGGTTTAGAAGTAAAAGAATGTGGTTTTAATGGAACAAGATGTGAATATATAAAAGGAAAAAATTTTGAAGAAACTATATTAAAAAATATAGATACAACATTAAATGAAGTGAATAAAATAATGGGAACAAATATAACAAATACAAAACCAGAAGAAACAATAAATAAAATATATCAAGAATTAAAATCTTTAAATATGATTCAAAAAGCAATAAGAGTAGAAGGTGATAAAAGAAAAAATATAAAAAAATTACTTCCTTATGAACAATTAGCAAAAGAATTTAATTGTAATTGTGGAAGAGATCATGATTTAAATGAAATGGATCATCCAAAAAAATATGATAAAAATGAAATACAAAGATTTAATAATACATTTTTTTATATTATTAATAGAAATAAAAGTCAATCATGGGTTTATTTTTATCTTTTTTTAATTATTTTTGCTATATTAATGTATGCATTAATGCCAATTTGGCCTTATAAAGTAAAATTAGGAGTTTGGTGGGTTTCTTATATTTTATTAATTCTTTTAATAGGTTTATTTACAATTAGATTTATTGTTTATTTATTTTTTTATATTTTTGGATATAATATTTGGATTTTTCCTGATATTAATGATGAAAAATTAGGATTTTTTGCATCATTTAAAAGAGTTATTAGTTGTGAAAAAAGAAATGAATTATGGTATACTATTCTTATTAGAATTTGTATTGCTTTACTTACTGGTTATATTTCATTTTGTATTTATAAAAATCCAAATTTAATTGATGATGCTAAAAAATTATTAATGGATGCTTTTAAAGATTTTTATAATTATGGAGAAGATAAATTTGTTAATTCTTGGAATACTACTGGTATTCAAACTAGATATAAAACTAAAACAATTGAAGAAATTGATAATTTGATTTAAATTTAATTATAATAATAAATTCAAATTTTAACAAATATATTATTTTTAATTTATTTCTAATTCATATTTAAATTTTTTAACTAAAATATTTTGTGGTTTATAAAGTCCAAAATAAATGCTATATTTACCTGAAAGTTTTTTATTATTATTTTCGAATTTAAATCTTAATGCTGCTTCTGTATCTGTATCTTTTGGAATTTCTTTAACAAAAAGAAAATCATCAAAATAAATATCTTTTTGTGATTTTAAAGTTGCAAATTTACAATTTTTTGGAAGATCATTTTTACTTTTAAATGAGATTTTAATTTTTTCTGAACCATTTTTTAAATCAGAATATTTAAATTTATTTTTTTCAGTTAATATTTTTAATTCTATTTCATTATTTGGAAAATATGATTGTTCATCTGAATAATTTTCAGAACCAGTATTAAAGGAAGAAAATGTATTAAAATAAGTTGGATTATTTACTTTTTTAAAATGTTTAAGTTCATTTATTTTAGTTTGTATTTTATTAAATTCACTTTGCATATCAGCATTTTTATTTAATATTGAACTTTGTGATTCAGTAATTTGTTTATTATTATTTTTTATAAATTCTTCTAATGGCTTATTAATAATATTTTCAATATTTTTTGTTATATTGTTAAATTGTTTTTTTATTTCTACATTATTGTTTTCATAATTAGATTTTAAATTCTTTAATAATGATTCTATTTTTTCTGTATTATTTGATTTTTGATATAATATTTGTTGATTTTCTTCTAAATTCTTTATAATATTAGATATTTTTTTTATTTTTAAATGTAATTGATTATTTTTACTTTGATTTATCTTTTCAATTTCATTAATTTTTTTTTCAAAATTTTGACACATTGAGTTTATTTGTTCTTTATTTTCATTTAATTGTTGATAAAATTGTGAAATTTTATTATCTATTAAAGTAGATAATTTATTTATTAATTCATCTTTTATCATTGTTGTATTTTCTGTTGCTTTTCTTTTTAATTTTTCTTTTTCTATTCTTTCTTTTTCCAATTGTTTCAATCTTTCTTTTTCTAATCTTTCTTTCTCTAATCTTTCTTTTTCTAATCTTTCTTTTTCTAATCTTTCTTTTTCCAATCTTTCTTTCTCTAATCTTTCTTTTTCTAATCTTTCTTTTTCTAATCTTTCTTTTTCTAATCTTTCTTTTTCCAATCTTTCCTGTTCTTGTTTTTCTTTTTCAAATTTATTAATTTTTTTTACATTTATTCTTAATTCAGTTAAAGAATCATCATTTACAAAAACATTATATTGTGTTTGATTTTCTATTCTTTCATTATTAATTTTATAAATTTCAATTACATCATCATCATTTAACTCATCTTCTAATTCTTCTTTTAAAGCTTCAATTAACTTATTAAAATCGTCTACAAAACTTATAAAATTACCCGAACCTTCAAAAGAATAAGTAATTGATTTAAATCCTTTTCCCATTTATCTATTAACTATTTTTAATATAAATTTAGATATCTATATATATTTTCTTCATAAAAAAAAAATTATAAAAAATAAATGAGAAGTAAAAAATATTTTTTTATAATTAAAATTCATATAAAAAATAAAAAAAATGGAAAAAAAAAACAAACATTCTGCAATAATGGAATTACCAGATTACTTAATAGAAAATTATATATTTCCTTATTTAAAATCTAGAGAATTATTTTTTATAATAAGAGCAGTATCACCAGAATGGCATGAAATGATGAAAAGTGTTTGGGGTGGAAATATAAAAGATGAAATGTATAATCAAATAAAAAATTTAAGTTTCATTTATGAAAAAGATGCTTTAACTAAAGCTTATGAATTTAAACTACAATATCTTTTAAATTATAGAAATCTTTTAACTATTTATAATATTAATGCTAATGTTCCTTTAGTTTTACATTTTGTAATTCATCAAATTAATGATGATCAAATTTTTAATATGGTTAAAATTTTTTTTGAATGTTTAGAAGAAAATCAATGTTTAGAAATTTTATTATCTGAGAATAATATTGATAATATTAAAGAAGATTTATTAAGTTTAGTTATTTCTGAAGAAAAATTTAATGAATATAGAAATAAAATGAATTATTTTTTAGAAATTGATAATATGAATGTTAATTATAATTTATATAAAGAACATCAAACTAATTTTTCTATGTTAGATAAAGAATATATTGAAAATCAAAATGAAAATTGTAGATTAATTTATTCATTTATTCAAGGATTAATTGAATTTCAATTATTAAAAGGTGAAGTTAAAGATTTAAAAGATAAAGTTGAATTATTATTTAAAAGAATTCAACAAGAAACTGCATTATGGCCAAAAAGAAAAAGATTTTTTGAAACTGCTTATAAATTTTTATTATTTTCAAAATCGTCAAATAAAAGAATTAGATTTATGTTAAATATATTTGAAAAATATAGAATTAAATCTCCTTTAATGGAATTTAAAGAAGAATCTTTTAAATTAATGATTGAATTAAAAAATAAAATGGAAATTAAAAAAAGAGAAATTATTCAACAAAAAAATAATAAAAATATGACTAATGAAAATGTTAATGATGAAGTTAATCAATTAGAAGAAACTTTTTTACAAAATTTATTAGATAGAAGAGTTTTACTTACAAAAAAATTAATTTTAACTGAAAAATTTGAAATAATGTATATTGAATTAGCTTCTTCTGATAATTCTGATATTTGTATTATTAAAGGAGAAGAAGTTCCTTTAAAAAATTTTTTAATTTATTTAATTATTGCAGCTCAAATTTATGGAGATAAATTTAATGAAGATTCTATTTTTCAAATTAAAGAAATTTTAAAAAAAAAATCTATGAAATTTGATATTAAACAATTATTTTATAATGATGAAGAAATAAAAAAACAAAAAGAAATTCAAACTTTAAAAATGCAAAAAGAAAATTTAATAATACAAAAAAAAAAGACTGAACAAGTTCTTTCAATATTAAAAAAATATTTATTATTAAAAGAAAATTTAGGACAAAATAAAAAGAAATATAAATTAATATTATATCTTTTATGTAAAATTAGAAAAGGAGAAACAAATCAAATTGATATGAATGCATTAACTGAAACATTAAATAATGTAAATTTAGATAACATTAATTTTAGTGATGAAGAAATTTCTGGTGCTGAAAAAGAAGAATTAGATAATTTTGAAACTAGTGATAAATTATTAAAAGAAATTGAATTAAGTCTTTCTAAACAAATAAATTCTTTTTTTCAAGAAAATGAAGATGATGAAAAAAAATTAATTGAAGAAGATAATAAAGATGAAGATGTTAAAGATGAAAATTTAAGTGATAATGTAAATGAAAAGGATTTAAATAAAAAAAGAAGATATAGTATATAGAATATAAAAAATCTTTATAAAAAATAAACAATTTAAAATATTTTTATATAAATAAATCTAATTAAATAAAAAAATGAATTAAAAAAAATTCAAATAAAAACTCATTTAAGAAAATTAAAACATAACTTCTATAAAAATTTTTTCTTAAAAATATAAAAATCAAATTTCAAAAAAATAAAATTAAACAAAATAAAAAAACTAAAAAAAAAAAAAGAAATCAACCCAAAAAACAAATAAAACAAAAAATAAAAAAAACAACTAAATAAAAAAACTTTTTATTGTCCAAATCCACTCATAATATATTTTTCTTGATATTTAGTCTCTTCACATTTTCTCTTAGGGAATTTTTCTCTATTTAAATCTCTATCTTGAAATTGATAAAATCCATAATTCATTCCAGCACAAGCAGGACTTTTAAAATAAACATTAGGATCAGTTTCTTTAGCTTTATGCATTTCATTCATTAAAGATAAATGATTATAAGAAGTAAATTGACTACTCAATTTGGCAGTTTCATTTAATTTTTCTCTAATAATATTTAAAGTATTAACTAATTCTTCAAATGAAAGTGAATCTTCTGGATTTTGTTTTCCTGAAAATTGAACAAATGTTGAAACTTCTTCTTCTAATGGTGGAAATCCCATTGTGTATGTCATTAATTCTGCCATGTCTTTTAATTTTACTTGACCATGTTTTTTTTGAACTTCTAAATATCCTCTATGGTAGTCGTCATCGAAATATAAGTTGAAACCTATTTTAAGGATTATATAATTTTTTTATTTTAATTTTTTTACATCCTGAGTTAACTAATGTTGATTTTACTAAAGATTCTGGACCAAAGGCTGTTAGACCGAAGAATGACATTTTTTTTTTATTTGTTTTTTTTTTTTATTTATTTATTTTATTTATTTATTTTATAAATTTATAAAGTTTATTGAATTATAAAATTGTAGAAAATTAATTTTTATTTTTTTTTTTATTAAATAAATTTTTAGAAATCATCTTGTTTTGATTTTATAATATCATTTTCTATTTCTGAATTTATATTATTTGATGAATATTTATTGTCTTGGAAAAAGAAACATGGATTTTGAGTTTTACAATTATCATTCATATATTTATATAAATCTTTAAAATCTTCTAAATTTTTAATTAAAAATCCAATTGTAAAAGCAGGTTGTAATTTTTGAATAGGTAATTGAAAAAGTGTTTTATCAATATAAGATTGAATATTTTCATTATTTAAAGGAGGAATAATACCATTTTTTGCATAATGAGGATCTAAATATAAAACATTTACATCATCACAACCAATAAAATATGATGCACTATAATCTTTTCCTCCTATAAATCCAATACATTCTCTACAATTAAATAAATTTTTAATTGAAGGATAATAATAACTTTCAATGGAAGTTAATCCTAATCTTACTGAGACAAAAATTAAACCATAATTTTTAAAAATATATTTTTTATTATTGAATAAATAATATTGTTCTTCTGTTAATTTATCATCATTTGATTCTATAAAACAATGTTTAATAATTTTAGAAATAATAATTGAACTTTGAAATGGAAAAATTTTAAAATTATAAAAAATATTCATATTTCGATTAATTATTTTATAAATATGAGGCATATTAACATCACTAAACCATTCACCACAACTTTTATTTAAAATTTGACCAATTGAACAAATAACTTGAATTGAAAAAGGTGGATAAATTTTTTGTATTTGATTATTATTATTAATATTATTATTATTATTATTATTATTTTCATTATTAATTTTATTAATTTCTTCTTGTATTTTTTCTTTATATTTATTAAAAATTTGTGGAGTTTCATCAAAATTAAATGGAAAATCCATAAAAAGAGAAATTGTATTAAAAATTGAATTTACAATATTATTCTTTTCATAAATTAATATTTCATAAACTGCTTTTGCTACTATCATTTGACTACTTCTAATCATACATCCCCATCCACAATCTGAATTATATTCTTCATTTGTTTTATAACTTTTTTGTTTTGGATAATTTTTTCTATATGAACAAAATATTATATTATTGAAATCAGATTCAAAATTATTTTTTTCATTTTCATTTCTTAAATCATATTCTTTATTGTAAAGCTTTACTTTTGTATTTTCTGGATATTTTGATTTTAAACATCTTTTTAAATAATTAAATTTTATTATATTTGATGCATTTTTAATTTTTCTTATAAATGAAAATGGAGGTTTATTTGATTCACTTGAATATATTACACATTTTTTAATTGTTTCTTTTATTATATTCATTCTTTTTTCTTTTTCTATTTTTTTTTTTTCTGATTCTGTTTTCTCCATTATAATTATTTAATTAATTTTCCTTTTTTTAGGAATAAAAAATATTTAATTTATTTTATATATTAGAATAAGTTTTATTTTTTTTTAAATAATAATATGTAATTATTTACTTAAATTATGAAAAATTAATTAAATAAAACTTTCAAAATTTTAACAGATATGAAAAATAAAAGAGTAATCAAAAATGTAAAAGCAATTCAAATAAGAAACTCATTAAATATATCTAAAAACATTGAATCAAGAAATAATAACCTTCAAATTCCAACATCAAAATCAGAAATCCCAATAAAAAAAAAATCTCAAATAAAAAATAAAGAACCAAAAACAAAAAAACTCAAAAATAAAATTACAAATATATCATCATTAAAAACAATATCAACAGAAAAAACAGAAAACTTAAATCAAACAAAATTATCAAGAAATCTATCTATAAAAAGTGAAAATGAAACCCAAATAAAAATATTTAGAAATCACTCTCAAAAAAGTCAAAATGAAAAAAATGAAAATTTATCAAGAAAACAATCAAATATAATAGAAACAGAAAATATAAAAGAACAAAACAAAGAATCAATAAATTTAAAATCCGAAAAACCAGAAAAAGAAAGAAATAAAAATATAAGAGTGTACATTAGATTTCGTCCATTAAATATAATAGAACAAGAATTATTATCATCAAATATAGGTTTTGAAACACCAGAATATTTAAAAAATGAAATAGTAAAAATAAAAAATAACAAAAACGAAAATGAAAATTATAATTCTCAATTATATAAATTTGATAAAGTTTTCAAAAATGACACAACACAAAAAAAAATATATGAAATTGTAGGAAAAGAAATAGTAAAAGATGTTATGGAAGGATATAATGGAACAATATTTGCATATGGACAAAGTGGTTCTGGTAAAACTTATACAATGTATGGGAAAGATATTCAAGATAATGAAAATAAGGGATTAATTCCTAGAATTGTAGAAGATATTTTTAATTATGTTGAAAATGCTGATCAAAATATTTCATTTCAATTAAAATTAAGTATACTTCAAATTTACAAAGAAATAATTTATGATTTATTAACAGGAGAAAAAAATTTACATATAAAAGAAAATCCAACAAGAGGAATTTATGTTGAAGGATTAAGTGAAGTGTATTTAAGTAGTGAAGAAGATTTTTTAAATTATGCAATTATTGCAGAAAGTAATAGAAAAGTAGGAGAAACAAAATTAAATCAAACATCATCTCGTTCACATTCAATAATGATAATAGAAATAATACAAATATTAAAAAAGGAAAATTTAATAAAAAAAGGAATATTAAATTTAGTTGATTTAGCAGGAAGTGAAAAAGTTTCTAAAACAGGAGCAATTGGTGAAACATTAGAAGAAGCAAAAAAAATAAATTTATCACTTTCTTCTTTAGGAAATGTAATTCATGCATTAACTTCAAAATCTGATCACATTCCTTATAGAGATAGTAAATTAACTAGAATTTTAAAAGAGAGTTTAGGTGGAAATTATAAAACAAGTTTAATTGTTTCTTGTTCTCCTCATTCTTATAATATTGAAGAAACTATTTCTAGTTTACAATTTGCTCAAAGAGTTAAGACTATTAAAAATAAAGTTAAGGTTAATATTAAATATTCTTATGAACAATTACAACAAATGGTTTATAAATTAAATAAAAAATTAGAAGAAGCTAATTTGAAAATTTTAAAAATGAAAAATGGTGAATTATTTGATGAAGATGATAATGAATTTTGTGGATTGTGTAATTTGGTTAAAGAAGAAAAAAAAGTTTTGGAAGATAAAGTTGAGGAATTGTTAAATGAAATTAAAGAAAAAAATGAAGTTATTGAAAAATTGAAAAATAAAGATAATTTATTTGTGGATAATTCTGATGAGATTAAAGAAGATATTTTGAAATTGTATAAAAAAATTAAAATTGAATTGGAAAATATTAAAGAACAAAAAAGTAATTTTGAAATTGATAAAATTTCAGAAAATATTATTTTACAAAATGAATTTTTTAATGATATTTTAATGAAATATTCTAAAGAATTTAATAAAGATAATTTATTTAATGAAATGAATTTATTAATCAAAAATACATTAAAATTAAAAAAAGAAGAAAAATATGATTCAATATTTAATGAGTATAAAAATAATATGGATAAAATATTTAAAGAACAAATTGAAAATAAAAAAATTAAAAATATTTCAGAAAATTCTCAATTAAAAATATTTACTATTAATTATTTTTATGATTATTTACAATATTATTTTTCATATCAATTATTAAATAAAGGATATGAAAAATTAAAAATTGATAATAAAACATTAATTAATATGACAAAATCACTATTAAATATAATAGATGATATTTTATCTACAAATTATGAAATGATAACAACAAATAATATTCAAACAAATACATTAAATTATATAAAAAATACAATGATAGAAAATCCAAATCCAAATTCAAGAAATTCTCCTAAAAAATTAACCCCAAGAAATATGGGAATGTCAATTTCAATAGGAGGAACATTTAATCAAGGAATAGTAAAAGTAGTTAATAAAACAAATTTAAATATAAAAAAAAATAATAATAATAATATTAAAACTATTTTACCAATTCCAATTCAAAAATTTAATATTGGAAATACTATGAGAAGTAGTTTAATAAGTGATAATAATTTTAGTTTTGTAAGTGAAAGAAGTGAAACAAATGAAAAAAATCAAAGACTTTTTTTAAAAACTGAAAGAAAACAATCTAAATTAACTATGATTAAAGATTTATTAGTTGCCAATGTTAAGAAAAGTGAAATATTAAGAAATGAATTCTTTGATTTAAAAAAAGATTTTAATCAAATTATTCAGTTTAATAAAGAATATTTTACTCAGATTATTTTAAAAAATGAAATTAAAGAAGATGAAAAAAATGAAATTGGATTTAAAAATAAGAAATATGAATTAACAAATGATATAAGTAAATATGTAAGTGAAAATAATAATTCAAATATTTTACCAAATGAATTATCTAAAATTGAAGTAAATAAAATTGAAAATAAAGAAATTCCTGAATCTCTAATTAGAAATTATCAATATAGTTTATTAAGTTGTAAATCTGAAGATAAAGATAAAACAAAATTAACAATTGAAAGAGATTCAAATGAAGAATCCAATTATAATAATAAAAATTTTGATTTAGCAATGAGTGCAATAAGAACAATATATAATAAAACTGATTTTAATTCAATTAAAAACTCAACAAAAAATAGGAATTTAATAAATTTAAATCCAAATTTATTTGAAAAAAATGAAGATAATACTAATTCTAAATCATTAAAAAGAAAAAATAAAAATATAATATATATTAATAATAATGAATATGAAAAAGATAAAAAAAATTTAACTCCAACTAATTCAAATATAAAAAAGAATGTATTTGAAAATATTAATATTAATAATTCATTTTTATTTAATAATAATCCTAAAACTCAAATTCCAAAATTAAAAAAAACAAAACAAAAAATAAAAAAGAAAGGTATTAAAACAGAATATAATAACATTTCTCATTTTAACTTTAATAAAAATAGCATAAAATTTGAACAAAATTGTAATTTTTCATTAGAAATAAAACCACATAATTCATATAGAATAAAAGATAAAAGTTACACATTAAATATAAATCAAAGAAATGATTTAAATAATAATTTAAATAGTTTAGAAGGATGTATAGAAAAATATTTAGAAACAGGAACAGTAACAAGAAAATTTGATGGAATAAATGTTAATTTTACAAATGGAAAATTAAAATGTGAATATGCAGGAGGATTAAATGCAACTCATAAAATTACAATTAATCCATTAAGTAATCAAAGATTAAAAGCTTCACAAGGAGATGATGATTCTGTGAATGAAAATAGTATTTTTAGAACTTCACATTAAAAGTTTTTATATTATTTATTTCTTTTTTTTATTATTTAATGTAGATTTATTATATTTAAAATTATAAATGATAAAATTTTTTTTATTTTATTATGTTTAAATAATTATTAAACTTTTTTATTTATATTTTTTTTATTATTTAATCTATTTTTAAACAGTTTTCAAAAGTTTTATTAAAATGTTTTTTATAGTTTAAATAATCTTTATCATCTTGTTCTAAAATATTTAAATGATGATTAATATTATTAAAATCAATTTTTCTTATTAATGAATCTAAATCATTTTGTAATTTATCAAATTCATTATTTTCATCATTTGAATTATTTAAATCTTCAAATATATTTCTTAAATTAATATTTTCTTTTTTTAATGTTGTATATTGTGTATTTTCTGTATTTTTACTATAAGTTTTTTTTCTTTCTTTACCAATACTTAAATCTTTTATTTTCTCCTTACTCATTGAATTTCTTCTTAAATTTGGAATATTATTTTTTGTATTACTTGGAAAAAATTGCTTAATATTATTAGAACGTATTTTATTTATTATTTTATTAATTGGAATTTTATTTATTTTTTCTTTTTTTTTATTTGAAAAATTTCTATATGTAATTGAAGGTTTTTTTTGATGTATTATAATATTTTCTTTTTTATTAATAGATTTATTTTTATTATGTTCAATTTTATCTTTGGAAGTTGATTTAATATTTTCTTTTGTTTCATTTCTAAAAGAAAATGTATTTCTTTTATTTAATTTTGATTTAATATTAATTCTAATTTTTTTTATATTTTTTTCATTTAATAACTTATCTTTACTAAATTCACTTCTATTTTTATTATTTATACTAATTGCTTTAAAGTGATTAAATGATTTTTCTCTAATTGAATTTTTAGCGGGTAATTTATATTTTTTTGTTATTTGTTTGATTAAAATATTATTTCTTAATGAATAATTAATAGATGGATTACATTGAGAATCATTAAAATGTAAAATTGATAAAATGTTTGATACTGTCAATTTATTATTTGAATTACTTATATTTGTATACATATTTTGAATTTTTTCACTGGTTCTTTTATAATTAGATAATATTTGATTATGGTTTATTTTATTTCCTTCAAAAGGGAAATTAATATTAAATGGATTTGAATATATTGAAATTGAAAATTTATTTCTTTGTTTTTGAAAATTATCTTTAATTAAATGTTTTCTATTGAATGTTTTCAACATTATTATTTTTATTTTAAAAAACAAAAAAATAATTAATTTAAAGCAAAAAAAAATTTAATAATAATTTAAAATATAATATTTTCAAAAAAATAAATTATATTAAAAATAAAATAATGACATCTAAAAACTTAGAAATAGATGATATCTTAAAATCAATTTCAGATGAAATAGAAAGAAATAAGTTAAATAAAAGATATGGAACATCAATAGATGAATCAATGTCACATCAACAAAGAAAAGATGTTAGAAATCAAATAAATATACTTTTATCAGAATTAGAAAATGAATTAAATCTAAATTTTCAAGATCAAATTTCAAAAACTAATCTTCAAGACTATTATAATAAAACAAAATCTAAATATAATTGGAATGAATATGATTTTAATGAAGAATATCAAAATCAAATTTTTAATTTATTAAAACATCCTTTTGAAGAACAAATTCAAATATCTGAATTTTTAAAACAATATATTCTTTTAGAAGAAGGAATGAAAATAAGAAATAATGTATTAAATCAACAAAAAGAAAATTTATCATATAATATTTCAGAATATGAAGACCAAATAAGAAAACATTCTAAAGCAATGACAAATACTATTAGTTTAGGAATATCAATTTTTGAAGCAGTTGAATTAGAAAATTTAAATGGAGATTATTTTGTAAAATTATATTGTGATGATACAGAAAGTAAAATTAGTCAAATTGGTAAAATCTCACTACCAAGAATTATATGGAATGAAAATTTTAAATTTAATTTAAATGAAAGAAACAAAATATTACATATAGAATTATTACAAAAGACACTAACATTAAGTAGAACAATAGGTAAAATTGATTTTATACTTGAAAATTTAAGTGAAGATCAACAAAGAGTAGAAGATTTTTATCCAATAAAAGATTCAAATGATGAAACAATTGGAAAAATTAGAATAAAATTACATTATGTATATAATGTAATTGATTATTTTAAAGCATTATTAAATAAAGCAAATAATGAACTTTCTCAAACAAATAATATTTTAGACATTTTAAGTAAATTTAATAATTATTATGATAAACCATTTGGAATTATTATGAGTGGTGGTATAAATTATTTAAATAATATTGATAATAATGAAAATAATATTTTAGATATTGCTGAAGATGTTGAAAATATTGATTATGGTGTTAGAAAATCAGTTATGCATAATCCTTTAAATGATAGTCAAAGATTTAGTCATAATGTAAAAAATATTAATCCACAAAGTCCTTTTAAAACTGGAAATAATGCATTAACTATAGATAAATTAAAAGAAAATGATACTCAAAATAATTATGATACAATTGAATGGGAAAAATCTACTTATTATTTAATTATTATAAGTTTATGTATTACTTTTTTTAATAATGTTTTAGATAGAAATGATTTAATTAATTTTATGGGTTGTTTTTCTTTATTACTTATGTATTTTTTTAATGGTAAATATAATCCAAATTATTTAAAATATGCTTTTTATTATTTTATATTAACAGAAGCTATTGATTTAATTTGGTTATTTGCACATTTTGGTACTTATTCTATTTCAGATGGTTATTTATCAATGTATAAAGAATTAATTTATGGTTTTAGTTTTATCAATTTTATTATTAAAGGAGTTATTACTTATTTTTTATTCAAATTAATTAAGAAAAATAAACAAATTCAAGATCCAAATCAAAATAGTATGATATAAATTATTTAATTTTTATTTAATAATTTAAAAACTAATTTTTTTTTAAAAATCACTTATTTAAATTATTCATAAAATTCAATTTCTCTTTGTTTTTTCAGAATATTCATTCTTGAAGTTTCAATGAGTTCACCTCCAATAATTAATTCATCTAAAACTGAATAAACTTTATAAAAATTATAAACAACATCTAATTCACAAACAGAACCAAAATATCTATCTAAAATTTCAACAAAAAGATGAATAAGTTCTAATGAAGCTAATTCATTTTCATCATTATCAATCCCCATTAAAAAATATAATGAAGCATATTTTTTATATACAACTTTGTAATTACGATACTATATTTTTAAAATAATTATTTTTACTTCTATTATACTACTTTCTTTAATATCTCTTAATATTATTGTTCTATAAACTTCATTTTGAATTTTTATTTTTTCCTCATCTGGAAGAGGAATATACCATTTACTTAATCTAGTTCTTCCTTGTTTATTTTGTAATATCACAAATTTAACCTATTTTATTATATTTTATTATTCTTACTGCCATAATAGATTTTTAAATATATAAAAATTTAAATAAAATTAATTATATAAAATATTGATTTAAAATATTGATAAATCTTAAATAAAATTTTTTTTTTAATCTTGTAAATTAAAATAAAAATAATTTATATAACTATCTATAAGCAATATATTGTTAAAATTATTTTTAAATATATGATTCTTTATATTTAATAAATAATATTAATTATAATATAATTAATAAATTTATATAATAAAAATTTTAATTTATTTATTTATTATTGCAATTTTTGCAATTGCAAAATTTTCCACATTTCAATCCTCCACGAAGACAACTACAAGAATATTTTGAACAACCAATTTTCCTACATTTACAACTATGATAATTAATTTCATTAATATCTTTATTATCTCCTAAATTATTATTATTAATATTTTCTTTATTTATATCAATAGAATCTTCATTTAATTCAATATTATTATCTTTATCATAAAAATGATAATTTTTATTATAATGCTTAGTACTTGAAATAATATAATCAATCATTTTTTCTAAATCTATTTCTTCATCTTCTTTAAAATTTTCTTTTTGTAAAGTATTCATTAAATTTTTTTTTACACTTCCAATATGAATATTAGAATTATTCTTATTTATATTTGTATTTAAAATTTGATTATTTCCATTTATATCAATTGAACTATGATTAGTTATTGTTGTTGGTTTTGTATGGGAATAACTATGAAAAATTTCATGATTTAACATTTTTAATTTTATTGTATTATTTTCTTTTTTTTTAGAATTTGATAAAGGAGAAACTGTTAATTCTCTATTTATTTTATTACCTAAATAAAGTTTATCTTGTTTTTGAGTTGAGGTTGACGTGAAAAATTTAATATTTGAAAATTTTTGATTAGTTTTAGAATTTGAATTTGACATTAAATAATTTACATTCAACATTAAATTTTTTGGAGAATAAAAAGAATAATTTTTACAAAACGAATTATTAGTTCTTTCAATACTATTAGGTGTATATAAAGAAAACTTAGGACTATTATTCATAAATAAAATTTAATCTAAAAAAGAAAAATTTTTTTTAGTATTAATATTTAAAAATTATTAATTGTAAATATGAAAAAAAATAATTTTTAATTAATTAATTTTATCATTGATAAAAAATTATAAAAAATAAATAATATAAAAATAAAATTAAAAATAATATTAAAAATAATATTACAATTTAGCAGAAATGATTAGGTCCTCCAAAAGGTGGAAATCCATGATGAGGAAATCTATGATTATGAAATTGATGAGGAAAAAAAGGAAAAAATCTAAAAGGATCATTATTTTGAAAAGGAAATGAAGGAAATTGTTGATTATTTTGAAATTGTTGTTTTGGTTTTCTTAATTTTAAAAAAGGATGACCATGTTGTAATGATAATTTTTTTTCACATTCTTCACAATAATCAAAATTAGGACAAATTGTACATTTATATCTTATTCCTTTTATTGGTGCACATTGACAACCATCACATCTTACATTTACATGAATTGCTTTTTCTTCTTTTTTTTCTTCTTTTTCTTCTTTTTTCTTTTCTTCTTCTTTTTTTTCATTTTTATTTTGAGAATTTTCATTAATTGGATTTTCTTTTTTTATATTTTCTTCTGTTGATTTGTATAATTTACTATTTTGGGAGATATCTATTTTTATTGTTAATACGTTTTTTTTTATTGATGATGAATAATCATCTTGATTTTTTATTTCTTGTGTTCCATCATGAAATATTAATTCATCTACATCTTCTTTTTGAAGTAAAAATTTATCTTCTATTATTTTTTTCATATCATTAAAATCTTTTGGTGGATTTTCTATTATTTCTTTTTCACCATAAAAATCTAACACTAACATTTTTTTTATTATTATTAAATTTAAAAATGAATAATATAACAAAAAATGGGGAAAATTTATTATGTAATATTGGAGAAATATTAGAAAATAAAATAAAAATTAAAGAAGAGATTTATTACAATTATATTGAATTATATAAAAATTATATAACATTATCTATTGATTATATAGATAAAATAAAAATTATGTTGGCAAAATATAAAAATATCATTGATTTAAATAAAAATGAAGATATTATTTTTTCTTTTGGAATTGAAATATTATCGCTTTTAAATGAAATTTTTGAAGAGTATATTTCAACATTAAAATTATCTCTTTATTTAGAACCAAATGATATATTAAATGATATAAGGGATAATATTAATAATATTATTTTATCGGAAAAAGAATATAATAAAGAAATAAAAGAATTAAATAATTTAAGGAATAAATATAATGAAAGTTTAAGGAATGTTGAGAATTATTTAATCAATTTTTTTATTAATGATAAAAATAATGAAGAAGAAATACCAAATAATAATGAATTAAATAATTTAATAAATGTTGCAAAACAAAATGAAAAAATTTATTGTAATAAAATAAATAATATAAATGCATTAAAATTAGATTTAAAACCATCAATACAAAATAATTTAAAGGTAATTAATCTTAAAGCAAAAAAAAAAAGTCAAATTCTTATTCAAAATTTAAAGGTGTTTTCATCATTAATAAAAAATAAATATGAAAGAGAAAAAGTTACTTTTGATAAAAAACATATTAAAATTGAATCATTAAAAGATTCTTTTCTAATTGAAGAAAAACTAGTAGGAACCAAATTTATGAATGAACTTGTATTTATTCCATATGAATGTGAGTTTTTAAAAAATGATTTTCAAAATAAAAATTCATATTCTCAAAAACAATATAATTCAATTGTTTCATATCTAAAAAAACATTTTAAATTTATTTGCTCAACATATGATGAAAATGAAGAAGAAAAAAATTATTTAAACAAATATGTTAATTTGATTTTGAATAATGATATAATTGACGAAAATGAATTTCAAGATTTAATGAATAAATTAGAAAATAGAAAGTATAGATTTGTTTTATTATCTATTTTAAATAAAAAAAGAGTTACTGGATGTTTTAAATTAAAATTAAATAGTTTTAAACAATTAGGTAAAATTATTCAATTAATATTAAATAAAACAGAGAATGATAATGATATAGAATGTTTTCGTTATATAATAATTATGTGTCAAACATATTATTTTCTTAATTCAAAAAATAACGAAAAAATTTATTTATTAAAATATATTGAAAATCATAAAATATTTAAATCAAAAGAATTTTGGATTTTATATATAACTCATATTTTAAATGAAGAATTAGAAAAAAGTTCAAGTACAATTGCAGTTGATAGAGAAAATGAAATAGATAAAAATAAAAGAATTAATAATATAATATTTACCACATTATTATCAATGACTCAAAATATGTCAGAATTATATTTAGATTGTCAAGAGATTGCAAATGTTATTTTTTATTTTCTAAATAAATATAATTTAAATGCAGAAGATATTAATGAAATATCATTTATTATTGATTCTTGCAAAAAAGAATATATTCCTTTTGATGAAAATGAATTAAAGGAATAATAAAAAAATTAATTACATATTCAAAAATTTAAATTAAAATAATATTTTAATCAAAATTTACAAAAAATTTTTAGTTATTATATAAATATATAAAAATGTACCATTTAAATTTTTAAATAGGATAATTTATAACTAAATATTTATCTTTTGGATTATATGCTCCACTTGTTTTATTTTTTTCATATAAAACAGATTTTTTCTTAATTAAATATTCCAATCCAGTTATATTACCATAATTACCAAATATTTTTTCTTCTTTAATAACTTCTTTATCATCTCTTCCAGTTACAATATTTTCTCCTAATATAAACATTTTTTTTTGTGCATCTTCTTTTATCTTTTTTAATTCTTTTAAATAATTCATTTTCTCAATTATTAAATTATCATTATTTTTTTGAGGATGATTTAATAATCGATCTTCAAATAATATCTTTTTAAAACATTCTCTATATTCTTCTTTACATGACTTTGGAATTACTTTTAATCTTTTAACATATTCATTTTCTTGAGATATAAATTTTTTTTTCTTTTTTACTATTGCTGTTTTAGGTTTTATTTTATCTGCTAATTTTAATAAAATATTATCATCCTTTTTCTTTTGTTTTTCTTCTTGTTGTTTTTTTCTTTCAATTGAATCTTTTATAATATAAGAATTATTTAATATTCCATTTATTTTACTTTTAATAAAACTATTACTTTTACTATCTGAAATCTCTAATTTACTATTACTATTATGATTATTATTTAATGTGTTTATATTATTTTTACTAATACTATTATTAAAATCATCATTATTTAAATAATCAGATATATTTAATAATTGTTTTTTTTTTTTATTTTCTAAAAATAAAGTAACTCTTGGTTGTTTTTGTTTTGATCTTGCAGAACAAGTTGCAGTTTTTCTTTGAGAAATATCATTTTTTTCATTTGTTTTTTTTATTGATGCAGAAAAACTTGAATTTTTTCTTTTAGATTTTTCATCAATATAATAAAAAATATCATCTAAAGTATTATAAAAATTATCTTTTTTTCCACATTCTAAATATGATTTTTGAGTAAAACCAATTGGACGAAATGATTTATTAAAAATTGTAGTAATTCCTAATTTTCTTTTTTCACTTGATAAATCAGTACTTGGAATAAATAATGAAGATATTTTTTCTCTTTGATAATTATAAGATGGTTTATCTTTTATTGTTGAAAGATTTGTATGTATATCTATTATTTGTCCTTTATGATATATATCTTTTATTTTTAAAGAATTATTTACTTTTTTTATTTGTTTTAATATTGGAATATCAGATTTATATTCATTTTCTGAATATTCACTATATTCTTTTTCTGAGTCTATAAAATTATTTTTTAATATATTTTTTTTTACTTTTATTTTTTGTTTTTTTATCTCTGATGGTGAATGAAAATTTTGTTGAATTCTGATTAATTTTAAAATTTTATTATTTAATTTTATAATTCTTTGTGATATTAATCTTAAAGAAGTTATATCTTTTGTTAATAACATTATTTTTTGTAATCTTTCTCTTTCTTCACATAAATTTGTAATTTCAAATTTTCTTTTATTATTTAAAACTTTTTTTTCTGCTTTTCCCTCATGTTCAATAAAAAAATTATGAATATTTGATTTTAAATTTTTAGATGATTTAACTAAAAAATTATTATTTAGAGGTTTTGATAAATTTGGAGAAGATTTATCATTTCCTATTATTTTTTTTCTAGTCTTATTATTTTTATTTAAATTCTTTTTAAAATCTATTTTTTGATGAGAATTTTTTTTATTTTCAAAACTTTTTTCTAAAACTTTTTTTCCTAAATTTTTTTGTATTTTATTCATTTTATTTTAATTTATTTATTTTTACTTTTTTTTTTCAAAATAAAAATTATAATAAAAAGTAGAAATCTAAAAATAAATCGAATAATTATTAATTTATAAACATTTAATATAATATTATAAATAAATAAACATTATCCTTGAATTCCATTATTAATCATA
>JAEEGK010006541.1_pt1 | contig 28031 bp, 24 predicted proteins | sample 8958771 | NCBI WGS metagenome assembly JAEEGK01 (sample SAMN16246547, study PRJNA631951) | gut metagenome | biome: gut microbiome; feature: rumen; material: SC-attached | host: Bos | place: Iran: Karaj | collected 2018-10 | reverse complement strand
TATGTGGATCTGGATAACCCCATTGCCTTTAAAAGATGCTTTAATTTGTGCCCTTTTTCGCGGAGTTCCCGGACGATTGCTGCTTTTTCGCCTTGAGACGCGCAGCTTCCTTTTCTTCTCTCAAGGCAATCTCTTTTTTTATCACTTCGATTTCAGCTTTCATATATTCATTTTCAGCCCTTAATCGGATTAGTTCTTCATACTCTGATTCATTAGGCTTTGGTGGCTTTCTGGTTCCTATCTTTTTCATATCTGGATCCTTTGGTTTACGATCTTTCTTAAATATAAGACCATTATAACCGTAAATCTTATATTTGTAAACCCATTGATAAAGTTGACCACTATTAATACCCGCTGAACAAGCAACATTTTTAATAGAATCACCAGCCAAAACACGCGCAACTAAGGCATAACGCTCCTCTGGAGTCCATTCTTTAGTCTGTGATTTGTGTCTTAGAGCATCTGGACCACATGATTCTTCAATTCTAACCCAGCTGCGTATCGTCTTACGGAAGTCTTTCGTATTAAGACCATCCGGCGTATCAGGCCAAAGTCCTTGTCGATATAATTCCACCGCTTTCCTCTTGTAATTATAGCTGTAGCGCATAAAAATACCCTCCTTACTGGTTTGTCCAGTAAAGAGGGTACATATCATTTCGCGGAACCTTTCTTATTATTTATTCAAATCATTCCTTGGGCTCTTCGTAATCATCTTCGGAAGGCTCGCCGCTCTCTGCGGGAGCATCTGCATCATCGGATGCCTTTCTGTCGTCGAAGAACTCTTCAACCTTGCCGGCTGCGGCGTTGAACTTCTCGCCTGCTACAGCGCTTAATTCTTCAGCCTTCTCGGCAACCTTGGAAGCTACGTCCATAACTTTTTCCTTGGCTGAGTTAAAGTCAAGGGATACATAAGAACGCTTTCCGCTTGTGCCTCTGGATGTGGGGCCGTCGTCTACATCTACGTCAAAGTTGTCAAAATCGTCATCGTCTTCCATATTTTCGGGAATATTCGAGTTTTTCTTCTTAAGGTAGCAGTATGTTCCTGCTGCTGCGGCAGCGAGTGCCATGAGTGATAAGAATTTTTTTCCTTTTTTAGCCATTGGGACTCTCCTTTCATTGGAACTACAACTACATTTATTATACCAATATTTTCAGATTTTTAAATAGATTATTCGGTAAATTTTCTCTAAAGAGTTCTTGAAGAGAAAATAAAACTATGGTAACATTGAATTCGACTCATTAAGTCAATAATGTACAAGGGGCGATTGGATGAACGCTAAATTCTTTGATCTTAAGCAGGAAAAACAAGACAGAATGGTTAATGCAGCACTCAGAATTTTTGCGTTGAACGGCTATCAGCACGCCAGCACGGACGATATTGTCAAGGAAGCCCATATCTCCAAGGGTCTTCTTTTTCATTACTTCGATTCCAAACTCGGCGTGTATTCTTTTGTCTACGATTACGCCGTAAGATACATTTCCCTCGAATTATCAAGTGCCATCGACCCCGAGGAGACTTCTTTTTTCACCGTTCTTCGTCAGATGGAAGCTGCCAAGATGCAGGTGCTTAAGAGCTACCCCTTCATGCTCATGTTCGTGCACTCCTGCAAGGACGAAAGCATCACCGAAGCGGTTCTTGCCACCGAGTCAAGTAAGCAGACCCTGGATGAAAATATAAACACCATTCTTTCTGCCACCGACAGAACCTTCTTAGAGACCAAGAAGAACACGGCCGAGCTTCTTAAAATGCTTAGCTACACCATCGAAGGCAGCATGGAAACCGCCCTCAAAGACGGCTCCTTCAACGCCGAGATGAATTACAACGATAATATTAAGTACATTTCCATTACGGAAAAAATGATTAAGTAAACTAACGTAAACAGCGAAAGGGCGTCCCGCACGAAGCGAGGCGCCCTTTCTTTATCTTTTAGTGAGATGTTCTTTTTAAGAGGAATCAATTCCTTAGTGATGGAACAAACGTATACCCGTAAATGCCATCACCATATCGTACTTGTCGCAGCACTCAATAACGAGATCGTCACGTACGGAGCCGCCGGGCTCGGCAATGTATTTAACACCGCTCTTGTATGCTCTCTCGATGTTGTCGGAGAAGGGGAAGAATGCGTCGGAACCTACGGTAACGTCGGTGTTGCCTGCAAGCCAGGCTTTCTTCTCTTCGCGGGTGAAGACTTCGGGCTTAACCTTGAAGCGCTTCTGCCACTCGCCTTCACGTAATACGTCTTCGTACTCATCGCCGATGTAAACGTCGATGGTGTTGTCTCTGTCAGCGCGGCCAAGAGTATCAAGGAACTGAAGGTTCAATACCTTGGGACACTGGCGAAGGTACCAGTTGTCAGCCTTCTGACCTGCGAGACGTGTGCAGTGGATACGTGACTGCTGGCCTGCGCCGATACCGATTGCCTGACCGCCCTTTACGTAGCATACGGAGTTACTCTGAGTATACTTAAGGGTAATCATCGCAATCTTCATGTCCACAAGAGCCTCGTCTGGGATGTTCTTGTTCTTGGTAACGATGTTGGCAAAAAGATCTTTATTGATATCAAGCTCGTTACGACCCTGCTCAAAGGTGATGCCGTATACCTGCTTACGCTCGATTTCCGCGGGCTTGTAGGTGGGGTCGATTTTGATTACATTGTAGTTACCGTTTTTCTTTTGCTTAAGAAGGTTTAAAGCCTCCTCGGTGTAGCCGGGAGCGATAACGCCGTCAGAAACCTCTCTCTTGATGAGGCGGGCGGTATCAACGTCGCAGACATCTGAAAGTGCGATAAAGTCGCCAAAAGAAGACATTCTGTCAGCGCCGCGGGCTCTCGCATATGCGCAAGCAAGAGGGCTTAACTCGCCGAGGTCGTCTACCCAGTAAATCTTCGCAAGTGTCTCGGTAAGGGGAAGACCCACTGCCGCACCTGCGGGGGACACGTGCTTAAAAGAAGTTGCAGCGGGAAGTCCGGTTGCTTCTTTTAACTCTTTAACAAGCTGCCAGCCGTTGAAAGCATCAAGGAAGTTGATGTAGCCGGGGCGGCCGTTTAATACCTCAACGGGAAGGTCGCTTCCGTCTTCCATAAAAATTCTTGAGGGCTTCTGATTGGGGTTACATCCGTATTTTAACTGAATCTCGTTCATTCTCTTAATCTCCTACTTCGTGTTTTTGTTAACGATTCTGGTCTCCCACTTGCCTGTCTCTAAGTCTACGAAACGGGTGAAAAGAGATACCTTGTTATCGAAGTTAAGGCTCTCCCACAAATCGTGTGTGAAAGAATCGATGTCGCCTCTGATGTGCACTACCTCAGGCTCGCCTTCGAAGCTCGGAAGGGGAGTGTCATCCTTCATGTAAGTGTGAATGAAGCGTCCCTCGCCGATACGGGGCTTATCGTAAAAGAAATTGTAACGGTTGCATGCGCTTCCGTCGCCGTTATTGGACTTAAGTATGTTCATTTCGTAAGAGAAAGAATCACCTTCAAAGTGTAAGATTCCTGAAATTCTGGGGGTGAAGTTAGGCTCGTCGGGCTCAAACTCGCGGGTACGAAGAGCGGCGTCGAAGCTCTTGCCTGCGCGAAGGCCGTCGTATACGGTATCGGTCTGGTCACCGTTGGTAACGATAGTGTGTGAACCGAATACTCTTACGGGAGCGTAGATAATAAGTGACGGATCCGACATCTTGGAAGGATCGAAAGCTTCGGTACGAATACCCTCGCCTTCTTCCACGAATACGCGGTTGCGGGAGTTAACGCTTCTGCCCATGATAAAGTAAGCAATAACCGCTTTCTTACCGTCCTCGGAACGGCCGATTACGATGCCTCTTCCGGGATAGGCATTGGTCTTAAGTAACTGTGATAACTCAAAAATTCTCATAAGAACCTCCTACGGTACAAAGAAATAAAAAAAGCCGACAATCTGAGCAGCTTCGCCCAGACGGTCGGCATTAGTCATCTATACTCCCTGTGGTCAATTCCACTTCCGTCAGTCATATAGACCTTATGGATTTAGATTAATAAAAAACCTTTGTACTGTCAACACAAAAATTGCACAAATAGTCAACGAAACGGACGTTGCCTTTCGGTATCGTCCGTTTCGCCCAACAACACACATGGAGAATCGAGTTAATAAAACTGTGCGTTTTATTATACTCCCCCTATGATCCATAATATAAAATTATTTCTTGCTATTTAAAATCTCGTCCTTAAGGTCTCTTGCAAGGTCCTTAATACGATTATTTGCAGTCTGTGACTGAAGAATAAGTGCAATCATCTTCTGTGATACATCAAGGTGACCGGTCATCTGACCAAGCACTGCAATAAGGTAGTTAATGGTGGTCTCATCCATACCGCACATAGGGAAGTTTTCGTTCTGAATGGCAGCTACGAAGCCTTCGAATGCGTTCTTGGAATATTCAAGTTCCATTGCCTTAACCTTGGCATATTCGGGATTGGACTCGCCGAGCTCCTCAGCCTTACCTCTTGCAATCCATGAAGACTTAAGGCAGATGTATGCTTTCTCACTGGCCTTGGTGCCCTTAACGATAGCGTTGACAAGCGCCATCTTGTATCTTTCGAGAGCATCGTCGTATGAGTAAATCTCGCCGGTTTCGGGCTTAGGCTTGAAAGCGGGTGAAATCTTGGCCTTTATACGCTGAGCCTGAACGTTCAAAAGTGTGGGGAAATATCTTGAAAGTGCCGTGTATCCACACTTGGGGCACATGATAACATCGTACTTGGCGATATCCACATCCTGATAAACCGGGCGCAAATCCTTGTCGGAACGCACCAGCTTAGCCTTACCTGCTTTTACCGCTTTGGTCTTAAATTCGTTGTCGCAAAGTGGGCACTTCATGGTCTTTTCGAGAATGAAGTCCTTCTCCGTGGGCACGTATGCTGCTTTTGCCTCCTCTGCTTTTTTCTCTTCTTCAAAAAGGCTCATGCCTTCAAGGCCTGATAAACCAAAAGAATCAAGTCCGGATAAAATACCGTCTCCCATGTTCAAACTCCTTTACTTAACATATTTATTCACAAAGTCTTCCTGAGGCATGGGCTTGTCAAAGTAGAATCCCTGAATCATCTTAATCTTCATGCCCTCGAGGACTTTATATTGCTGCTCGGTTTCGATACCTTCGACGCAGACGTTAACGCCGATAGTCTCCGCAAGTTCCGCAACCATCTTAACAAAGGACTGCGAGTAAGCGGAATCGGCAAGGTCTTTAACAAAGCTTTGATCCACCTTGATTACGTCAAAAGGAATCTCCCTAATATGGCTGAGTGACGAATAACCCGTTCCGAAATCATCAAGCGCAAGCTTAACGCCTAATTCCTTGATACCGTTAAGAATGGTCTTCATACGCTCCATATCGTTAATGGCAAGACTCTCTGTAACTTCGAGAGTAAGGTTCTTGGGCGTAATGCCCGTCTCCTTAATGGTGCGTGCCACGATATCCACAATATCCGATTGTAATAACTGTACCACAGACAAATTAACGTTAACCTTATAATCCGGATGACCGTTGTCATTCCAGGACTTACAGGTCTCGCAAGCCTTTCTGAGTACATGGTTACCGATTGGATTGATAAGTCCCAGATACTCTGCAAGCGGTATGAAATCGCTCGGTGCGATAAATCCAAGCTCGGATGAGTTCCATCTGATAAGCGCCTCGGCACCTACACAGCGGTTATTCTCGGTAACGTCCACAATCGGCTGATAGTATACTTCAAATTCTCTGTAGCCCGAAGTCATGGCATCGCGCATGCTCTTCTCCATACCGAGTCGCTCGCTTGAAGAAGAAACAATGTTGTCCGAGTACTGAGCCACGCGGTTCTTACCGCTTTTCTTGGCATCGTACATGGCGATGTCGGCTTTCTTGATAAGGTCAAGCACGCTCGCACCGCTCTCGGGGAACTCTACGACACCCATACTCATGGTGCAGTAGTAGTCCGCATCCTTAAGATACCAGGGCTTACTGAATATATCTTCAATCTGTTCGATAATACGCTTAAATGACGAATACGACTCTGGAGGCACAATAATGACGAATTCATCGCCGCCCATACGATAGCAGGTATTCTTAATACCCTCGATACGCTGCAGTGAATGCGAAATTGCCTTAAGGAGCACGTCGCCGTACTGATGACCCAGACCATCGTTAATATGCTTAAAGTCATCAAGGTCGAGGTACAAAAGCGCACCCTTCGTACCCGAGGTCTTGGCCGCATCGATGTGCATCGCAAGGTCACGCTCGCAGCACATACGGTTGTAAAGACCCGTTAAGAAGTCTGTATACGCCTGCTGCTCGATACGACGCTGATAGCTCTTCTTGTCCGTAACGTCGTAAGCCGCGCACAAAGAAACCTTTCTTCCGTCCACCCAGTTAATGTAGGTGTAGTGAAGGTCGTACCAGCGGTTTCTGGCAACATGGTTAACTTCGTAGGTTCCGATTTCTTTGGACTCGGGAAGGGCTGAGTCGAACAATTCGTCGAGGCTTCCGCTTGCGAACTCCTCCGCAAACACGCTCTTAAGTACCCTGTTGGCAAAAAGAGGCGAGCCCGTCTCAATGTCGCGCACATAAATTGCGCTTCCCACGTTATCTAAAATTGCCTCAAGTGAAGCAAAAGAACTTGCAAGTGAATTCTTCTGAATACGCTTTGTAAGGATACTCTGAAGAATCTTCATGGCATCGTATAAGAACTTAACTTCTTCGGTCTTCCATTTCTTGTCGGGAGTGTTGTCTAAGAAGCATGAATACATAGCAACGCCGTTGCCTATCTGAATAGGCAACACGCATACAGCAGTCATGCCAAGCTTGTTAAGCACCTCTCTGTCGGGCGCATCCGCGTCGGAGTCGGCCGATACAACAAGAGGCTTGTCCGTGTACAGGAAATGGAAACGAGGCTGTCCCATATGCTGGTCAAAGCAGGACACCGCTCCGGCACCCGTCCACTCTGCGGCAATATCCATACTGTCCTGCCCACGCTTTACGCGCGCAATAAAAGCAGTGGATATATCCAAATATCCGCCCACAATCTTAAGCATCTCATTCATTATGACTTCAATTGCGTCATTGGAATCAAGAAGCTGCACCACCTCGGAAATGGCTTCCACCCTTTTAAGCGAAGCAAGTGCCTCCTCCTCGGAGTACTTGGACCTTCTGCTCTCAGCCTGGGCACTGGCCAAAGAAAGTTTAGAGCACAATATAAGCTGGGTAGTATCCCTGCAAATATCAATAGAATCATTGAACTTGGCCTGAGAAGTTACCCTTGAGAAAGTTCCGGGAGAAATGCTTCCGGGCTGTGATACCAGCTCCGTATCGTCCATAACGCCTATTAAAACCCAGGTCGCTATAGCCTCATGGTTAACATGAAGCGAAACACCTGCCGCCTTGATGTTAGGTATGCACGTGTCTTCAAGTGCCTGTACTTCGAGGTCGTCTCCCGATACCCTTTCGTAAAGGTTCTGTAATACTTCCCGTCCAATAAGATCGATAAGCTTTTTGTCTTCCGGCGGCTCGGCGGTCAATTCGCATAGCGTCTCTCCCCGCGAGTTATATCCGACCATGTAAAGATTGGCTACCTTGCTGAAGCGAATAGCCATCCTCTTAACGATCATGATATCAACCGTCAGATTCCCGGAAAGCATCCCGGGATTTTGATAGAATGTATTATTGTTCTCCACAAAAAATACCTCTTATTCCCCTCCTGTTTATATTAACATAACATCTGATTTCTATCAAGAAAACGATTCATATTTAATTAAATTGCAGATGATAATTTTTATTTTTCCGGTACACAAAAAGGCGCCTATCCGTGCGGATAGGCGCCTTTGTAATGCTTTGGTTTCCTTCTTATAAAGCGTCCGATGAATAGTTGGGTGCTTCTTTGGTAATGTGGATGTCGTGAGGGTGAGACTCGCGGAGTGCTGCGGCGGAAATCTTAATGAATCTGCCGTTCTCTTTGAGCTCTTCAATGGACTTGCATCCGCAGTAGCCCATACCTGCTCTTAAACCGCCGAGAAGCTGGAATACTGTGTCTTCAACGCTTCCCTTGTAAGCTACACGGCCTTCAACGCCTTCGGGAACGAGCTTCTTGGCGTCGGACTGGAAGTATCTGTCCTTGGATCCGTTCTCCATGGCTGCTATGGAACCCATGCCACGGTATACCTTGTATTTACGTCCCTGGTAGAGTTCGAACTCGCCGGGAGCTTCGTCACAACCTGCAAACATTGAACCCATCATGCAGACATTACCGCCGGCTGCGATAGCCTTGGTAATCTCGCCTGAATACTTGATGCCACCGTCTGCGATAATCGGGATACCATATTCCTTGGCAACTTTGTAACATTCCATAATAGCGGTAACCTGAGGAACACCGATACCTGCAACCACACGGGTGGTACAGATGGAACCGGGTCCGATACCTACCTTAACAGCGTCTGCACCGGCTTCGATAAGAGCCTTGGTAGCTGCGCCTGTTGCAACGTTACCTGCGATAACCTGAAGGTCCGGATATGCTTCTTTAATCATCTTAACGCACTTGATAACGTTAGCTGAGTGACCGTGAGCGGAGTCAAGAACGATTACATCGACCTTGGCATCTACGAGTGCTGCCACTCTTTCAAGACAGTTAGCTGTAATACCTACGCCTGCGCCGCAGAGAAGACGTCCCTGAGAGTCCTTGGCTGCGAGAGGGTATTTGATGGTCTTTTCAATATCTTTGATGGTGATAAGACCCTTTAAGTTGAAGTCGTCGTCTACGATGGGAAGCTTTTCTTTCTTGGCAGCTGCTAAGATTTTCTTGGCTTCTTCGAGAGTAATTCCTTCTTTGGCCGTAACTAAGCCTTCGGAGGTCATGTTTTCTTTAATCTTCTTGGAAAAGTCTGTTTCGAATTTTAAATCACGGTTTGTAATGATGCCGACGAGCTTCTTGCCTTCTGTAATGGGAACTCCGGAGATACGGAACTTGGCCATTAAGTTATTGGCATCCGCAAGGGTGTGCTCGGGAGAAAGTGAAAATGGATCGGTGATAACACCGTTTTCTGATCTTTTAACTTTGTCTACTTCGTCTGCCTGCTCCTGAATAGACATGTTCTTGTGAATAATACCGATGCCGCCCTGTCTTGCCATCGCGATAGCCATGCGGTGTTCGGTAACGGTGTCCATTCCTGCGCTCATGAGCGGAACGTTTAACTTAATCTTCTTGGTAAGATAAGTGGTGACATCCACCTGATTGGGAATGACTTCTGAATAAGCGGGCTCTAAGAGCACGTCGTCGAAAGTAATGCCTTCACCGATAATCTGACTCATATTAATCCTCCTTGCTTTTGCTTATAAGAAAACTGCCGAATAGCGTTCTATCTAACCGGCAGTTTTAAATTTGCTAATGAATGTAACACACCCCGCCGGTATTGTCAATCACTAAATACCTTTCTGGGAGCAACATTTTTAACAAGCTTTATGAATTCGTCATTGGGCTCAATTATTATCTTCTGGGAGCCTTCGTAGTAGAAGCAGTAACGGGTCTCGCGCTGTCCGGCGATTCCGCTGGAGTAGTCAAATTCTTTGACCTGTCTGTTTCTGTAGGAATCAAGGTGGTAGGAGTTAATGGGAGCAAGTATCTCCATCTTGTCTACCTGGTAGGTGCCGACACGTTTTCTTTTGGCCTTATTGAGGACCTTGTCGATGGTGATTTCCTTATCAAGGTATAAGTACTCGTACTCAACGCTGGCATACATGCCTACGAAGTAAGAGCCCACGCCGAGGGCTATCGCAACTATAAGTCCGAGGGTTCCGATTCCGGTTAAGAATGAACCGAAGAATACGACAACCGCAAGGCCCATAAGTAAGTATTTAAGAAATAACATGGCACCTGAGGGCTTTCTCTGTACCATTACCTCAATGTATGATTCGCTCATAGTGTTACCTTCCAATCTTCTCTGTATGTTGTCGCGGGGTGATGCCTGCGTGGCCCCTGCGAAAATGCTTACCACTAATATAGCAGAATTTCAGAATAAATCAAAAGGATTTTGAGGCAGATTAGCAGATTTAACAAAAAGTTCATTTTTTGGTCATTGACCCGTTAATAACTTTGGGTAATAATGATTCTGTTATTTAAGGAGGTGCGTTATGCCCGTTATAGACGACATTCGTGACAGCCGTAACATGCTTAAAGGCAAAGGCTTCAAATATAAATTTCTGTACTTTTGGGAATACTACCGTATCCCGACACTGATTATCGGTTGCGCGCTTGCAATTATTGTGTCTGTAATCGTTACCATGATTCGCAATAAGCCCGCGCAGTTCCAGGCGGCATTCATTAATGCCTCGGCCATTCCCGATTCCGATGCCTGCACCGAGTATCTCGGTCTCGATCCTGCAGCCGGCCCCGTGGTCTTCGACGCCAGTTACTCTATCAATCTCGACCCGTCAAGCTACAGCGAAGTAACTTACACTTCTTCCCAGAAGTTCATGGCAGCCATCGCCGGCGCGGACATTGATGTTGTAATCAGCACAGGCGATTTGATTAAAGGATATCTTAACGCAGAGATTTATCTCGACCTTCGCGAGATTTTCTCCGACAGTGAGCTTGAGGCTCTCGGCGACGCCGTTTTGTGGGGCACTCCCACCGACCCCGAAACCGGCGAGGTCTTCGGCGTGAACATGCCTTACGCAATCAACATCGGCTCCTACTCCGGCATCACCTCTGTTCCCTGCTTCTTTAGCGACGACATCTACCTCGGCGTCATCGCCAACGCCCCCCACCCGGAGCTGATAAAGAAGTTTGTGGAGTTTTTGAGCGAATATACTTACACGCCTAAGTACTAATATTGGTTCCGTGCTTCCGGCCCTCCGCTTATGTGGGGGGCTTTTTTGTGCTCGAATATATTCTTCTTTTGCTACCTATTGACCCCCGAGACAACTTCTTTCGGATTGGGTCAATTATTGTCGTTGCTTTCAACAAAGTTTTCTTTTAAAAAAACCGCTTTCATGCCCCAAAAAAGATTTTTGCATCTATTGGGTCAGTAAAAAGAATCCTATTGGCCTATTTGGAGTATCCAGCTCAAAGAAATGTGTGACCCTATAAGCTTTTTTGATATGTAGGGTCATTGAGCACCCCTGATACGCATGACCCCCTAGAGTTAAATGCAATTTCAGGGGCATAATTCATGTTTTGGGGCTTGTATCGTACAATTCAGCATAACTGTATGTCATACCTATGGCACCTGCCGTACAATGCTACACAAGAACTCCTAATCAGATAATTACACTTCAAAGATTTCTTTCAGCATTCGCTTTATTCCTCTTATGTCAAGAGGGCTATCTTCTGTTTCATATGTAATTAGCAAATTCTTTCCAAGATAAATTCCACCGGCGCGGTATTCGTCAATCTTGGCAATATTGCTTTTTCTATAGGTCTCATCATCCAAAAGCCCCAGATGTTCGAGGTAGAATACTTCTCTCGTACTTTTCTTAAGTAGCGTAAAGTCAGGGTAATATGTCTTGCCGCTTCTATGCTTCAATGACTGCTCGTAATGGTATGGAATACCCAATTCAAATAAGATATTCGCTATAAATCCCTCAGATTTAGACCTGACTTTGTCGCCACGATTTGTGTCACGCGTTTTTTCTTCCGGCTTGAAAGGGTTCGTCTTGTAATCCTTTTTGAGCCATTCCTCTGCATATTTATCATCCGTGTATATGTATGGCTCTATGAGGTTTCGTCGGTGTTTATTCAATTTGGTGTAGGCGGTGTCGGCGGATTCCTTTGAGAAATCTTTAATCATCTTTTCGATTCTTTTCAGTTCTTTACGCGCGCTGTCCAGAAAGGCTTTGTTATAGTCTTTCTGCGCTAATCCTTTCGCCAACTCCAAATTGCCCTTTGATATATAATCACCTTCATGAGTTGTATCTCCCGTAACATGGTAGTATCTTGGGCATCCCCTGTCATTTGAAATTCTTAAGCGCCCTTGTGGGAATGTTGTCTCACTCTCCGCGTAGCGGATTGCTTGCTTTAAAAGCGTAGCACGTTGGTTTAATAGTTTTAAAAGCTGTGTCATTTCTTTTTCTCCTTATCGTTTTTATGTGTAAAATTGGCTTGTATGACCCTATAAAGAATTCCCGTCCCACAGGGTCATGCATTTATTCTCATTTTTAGTGTTTTTTCTTCTATGGCATGACCCCGCGAGACGCTTTTGGTGCTTAGGGTCAACGTAATACCATTCCTCGCCTGATTAACCATGACCCTGTGTGGCAATTTGTGCGCATGGGGCCTGTATTCGCCTATTTTCAATGCATGAAACGACCGATGACGAGTCGTTACCGCAAGGCAAACATGACCCTTACGCGCTAATATACCCGCGCGGGTCAACAATCAGTACCTGTATAAATAAAAAAGTGGAAATCCAAGCCGAAATTCGGCTTAATCGGGGGCGCCGGGAACGGCGCCGCCGGTATGATAAGCGTATAGTTACGGTGAAATCCGCCGCAAAAAGGTCGATTACGACCGGTAAACGGCCGACCACGGCCGCAGGCGGCCGGCACGGAGCCGGCGAAGCGGTTTCACCCACAAGTTATTTACGTAAGTTATTAATCTCTTTCAATTCTTCCGTATCGAAGTAGTAGTGCTTGCCGCAGAATCGGCAGTTGACTTCGATTGTCTCGCCGGAGTCGATCATTTCCTGCATGTCCCGGTCGTTAAGCGAGATGAGGCCTTTGGCGAAGCGCTCCTTGGAGCAGTTACAATAGAACGATGTAGGAATAGTATCGTTGAATTCGATATCGAACCCATCGCAGATAAGCTTCACGATGTCCTCGGGAGTTGCGCCGCCATCAAGAAGCGCAGTCACAGAAGTAATCTTCTTAAGATTCTCCTCAAGGCGCGAGATAACCTCTTCATCGGCGAAAGGCATCAGCTGTACTATGAAGCCGCCGGCACGCTTTACGGTATTGTCCTTGTTCATGAGGACACCGAGACCTACAGAAGAAGGCACCTGCTCACTGGACATGAAGTACTCGGTCAAATCGTCACCGATCTCGCCGGTAACAAGCATCGTCTCGCCGATATATGGCTCTTTAAGTCCCAAGTCCTTAATTACAGTCAAAAATCCGGGAGCCAGCGCGCCACCTACATCAAGCTTGCCTGCCGCATTGGGAGGAAGCATAACATCGGGCACCACAGCGTAACCTTTAACGCGTCCGTGAGAGTCCGCCGTAACGGTGAGACCCTTCGCGGGACCACCACCCTTAATCTGAAGAGTAAGCAAATCCGCATCGCCCTTCTGCATGACACCCATCATGGCACCCGCAGTAAGTAAACGTCCGAGTGCCGCCGTCATGACAGGGCTGGTATTGTGCGCCTGCCTTGCATGCTCCACCATCTCGTGCGTATCTGCCGCAAATATTCTTATATTGGCGTTAGCCGCCGTTGCACGTACTATATAATCACTCATTTTCCACACTCTCTTGCTATAACTACAACTCGCTCGCTGTCATCGGTCACCTCGCCCTTTGTGTCCGCATCGTAAGCCTTCACGAACACAAGCCCGGACGCTTCAACCGCTGCCTTCATCTCAGAAAGCTCATACCCGCGCTGAAGATGCGTCTCCGTGAACCTTCTGAACAGTTCACCCTCGCGGACAAAGAAAGTGATATCGTACTCATTGATATCGCTCTCCTCATCGTAGAAATTCTCCCAGATGAAGCTCTCATCCTCACGATTCTCGGCAATGGTACTTTCCCCGATAACATCACGATATTTATGTTTCGTATTAAAATCAAAAATAAAGATTCCCGAAGGATCGAGATAATTGTTAACAAGCTTAAACGCCGTAACAAGCTCGGACTCTTCAAGGATATAGTTAATACAGTCACACACGCTCACAACTGCCGCAACTGTACCGTACAATTCAAACTCGCGCATATCCTGACACAGATACAGAATATCGGAAGAATCGCCTTCCTTCTCACGCGCCTTCATAAGCATCTCTTCCGAAGAATCGATACCTATCATGTCAAAGCCCTTATCGCGCAGCCGCCTCGTCATCTCGCCGGTTCCTGCGCCGAGTTCGCACACTAATCCACCGGTGATGCCAAAACCACGCAAGTTATCCACGATATCCGCGCACCACTCGTCGTACGGCGTATCCTCCATGAATTCGTCATAAACGCTCGCAAAATCCGTATAAGCTTCCATAAAAACGCATTACCCCGCGATTCCGAGCCACGCTCCGAATCCAAGTAAACATACTACGCTGACAATAACTGCTGCCAAAGCAACACCAAGTATTACAGCAAGAATACTTGACTTAAAATCCATATCGAGGATGGATGCGGCAAGCGTACCCGTCCACGCACCGGTTCCGGGAAGCGGAATTCCTACAAAAAGAAGGAGCGCCACAAAGAGGCTTCTGCCTGCTTTTTCCTTTAACTTTTCTCCGCCTTTATGGCCCTTCTCAAGGCAGAAGGTGAAAAACTTACCGATTACAGGCTTGTTGGCTCCCCACTCAAGCACCTTACGTGCAAAAAAGAAAATGAAGGGAACCGGAAGCATATTGCCTATCGCAATAATGATATACGCCCAAAGCAAATTGAATTCAGGATCGGCAGCCTTAAACCCATATGCAAAAGGAATCGCTCCTCTTAATTCCACAAGCGGAACCATTGACCATAAAAATACTATCAAATACTTCTTAAACATTAATTTAAATCTCCTACTTCTCTTTCAAAATCTTTTCAAGCGTCTCTATTACAACACGCATTTCTTCATCTGTTCCTATGGAAATTCGTAAATAATCCTTAACAATGTCACCTTTGAATGCGCGCACCAGTATGTTTTCCTCTCTCAAGCGCGTGAAGATATAATCACGCGGCACCGACTCATGACGCGCGAATATAAAGTTGGTCTTCGAATCGGCAAAAGAAAATCCCAGTCTCTTAAGCTCTCCCTTGGTCCACTCTCTGGTCTTAATGACTGCTGCCACCTTCTCCTCGAAGTATGCTCTGTCGCGAAGTGAAGCAGCACCCATCTCAAGCGCAGGGCGGTTCATGGTATATGAGTTAAAAGAAAACTTAACATCAAGCATATACTTGATAAGCTTCTTGCAGCCAAACGCATAACCGATACGAAGTCCCGCAAGCGCACGCGACTTGGAGAATGTCTGCACCACCAGAAGATTATCGTACTTATCAATAAGCGGAAGCACCGACTCGCCGCCGAAGTCCGCATAAGCTTCATCCACAATTACCACAACGTCGCGGTTGTGCTCTAAGATATCCTCCACGTCCTTAAACGGAAGATTGGCACCCGTAGGCGCATTGGGATTGGCCAGCACTACGCCGCCGTTGGCCTGATAGTAGTCTTCCTTGCGAACCGAGAAGTCCTCCATAAGCGGAATCTGCTTGTAAGGAATCCTGTAAAGATTGGCCCACACGTCATAGAAAGAATACGTAATATTCGGAAAAAGAATGGGCACATCACTGTTATAGAACGTGAGAAAAGCCATACTCAACACATCATCCGAACCCACGCCCACAAATATCTTCTCGCGGTCCACATGATAAAAATCCGCAAGGGCATCCACAAGCACCGAACAGGTCGGGTCGGGATACTTCTTAAGTTCCGTGGCATCGGCATGCTTCAAAACCTCGAAAACACCGGGAGCCGGCGGATACGGATTCTCATTGGTATTAAGCTTAATAAGATTGGAAACCTTAGGCTGTTCACCGGGAACGTAAGGCTCAACCTTTCTCACATAATCTTCCCACATATTGTACTCATCCTTTCATCATTATTACTTTTAAGAAAATACTCATTCAGTTTAAAGGGTTTTTCATATTATTTCAATAGTTAATGTCTCTACGCACGCAAAAGGTCGGCGGGATTATATCCGCCGACCGGTCACGGTACGCCTGTACTAATATTTAAATGCAACACCCTCATCCGTAGGAATCAAGTGGTCCTCGCCCTCAAGCTTAACGCTTACGGACGCTTTCTTTTTGAAGCCCTTCTTCCAAGGAGAGATAAAAAGAAGGTACTTGCCGTGGCCCTTAAGCTTAGCCTTGGGAACCACTGCGGTGAGCTTGTCGCCGTCGGTAATTACGCGGCATCTGCAGATAATGCGCTTCTTGCCACCCTGTAAGATGTATACGTAGTTAAAGTGTGAGATTACAAACGCCCCGAGCAAAAGAAGGATTCCTCCGACAGTCACTGCAACTCCGCCGACGGAGGCTTTCAGAATCGAAAATCCGCCGACACTCGCGCCGCCTTCCTGCCAATCGGCATCGCTCATTGAATCGCCTTTATCCTTCAAATCATTCACGGACTCAATCACCTCTCCCGCTTCAAGTTCCTTAAGTGAAGCCTTGGTGATGTCCTTGACTGTAATAAGCTTGCCCTCGGCATCCTGCATCTGTGAAGCGGCAGCAATTGCCTTCACCGATTTTTTAACTGCTGTTTTAACCGCCTTTTCGTCAATCTTAACCTTCTTGTCGGTCGCAGTCTTTGAGTTCTTGTCGCCGACTTTTGAGTTCTTATCAAGGGCGGTCTTATCAGACTTTTTGGAGTTTTTGGACGACTTTTCTTTGGCTGCTTTCTCGGCGGCGATTCTGTCGGCTTCGGCCTTCTCGGCGGCTTCTTTTTCCGCTGCAAGGCGTGCTGCTTCTCTGCGCTCGGCTTCCACTACTGCGGGATCTCTGCCGATGTTGCCTACATGAACCACAGTCTCTGTAATGTTGCCGGCTGTGTCGCGGACTTTGACGCTTATGTTGCCGTTTGAGGTAATCTTGGCTGAATTCGAAGAAGTGAAGGCTCCTCCGTTAAAAGAATATGCCTCTGCGGGAAGCCCGGACTTGTCGTCGTGAGCGTTAACCGTGAGAACTACGCCGTCTTCGATCCACGCTTCGGTGCTTTTGGTGACGCTTTCAATTACGGGAAGATCCTTGTCGATGCAATCAACCGTGAAGGTTACCGAAGCGGTACGACCCCTCGAATCCATAACCGTCGCGGTGTAAGTTCCGTTTTCGGTTACGTCAAAAGAAGGATTCGAAGTATAGCCCTGCCCGAAATCGTAGGGAGCGTCAGCAAGCGCAAAGCTCGAATCTCCGCCGCTTACGTTGATGTTAAGGGTAACGCTTCCGTTAGTCGGTGCCGTGCTTACCGCGCCGATGCTTATCTCTGCAACCGGTGTGCTTTCGTCCATTCCGCAGGTAAGGCTCTTTGCAGTGTACGTGTGACTTCCGGGACTGATGCCATCGTTCTTTCTATAGCTGCCGCATACAGTACAGTACTCTGTGTAAGCATCTCTGATGCGTCCGGCAGAGGGGCAGACTTCCCAGTAAACAATTTCAACAAACGTCCGCGTTGTTCCACAGTTGTCGCAGTGAAAAGAAGGATACTTTATTTCGTCTTCAACGCGATGTGAACAGGTCTTTGTAACGTTTGTATAACAGGAATCGGTGTGGACATGGCTAAAGGATGCCGCATAGGCATTTTCTTTGGCAAATATCACAAAAAGAATTATTATAGCCGCGGCCGCGAATACTTTGAGTAAGCGACCCGATATTTTATTTTTAATCATTTATTCCTCCATGAAAATCTCTTCCGATGTACGGAAGCCAATTTCCATGCAGACAGCAAAAGGGATTGTATCATCCTACAATCCCTTTAACAATTGTCAATCTGTTATAAAACATTTATTCGGTGTCGGAAGCGAGAAGTTCCTCGAGTTCTTTCTCATAACTTGTGGCGGTCCCTTCGTCGCCCAAAGCCTTGTAAACTCGGACAAGTCCCTTGAGCGGAAGTATCGTCTTGTACTTGATGTTGGCCTGGGGTTCGGTCTCGTATCGACCGTTGTAATACCATACGGCAGCTTCGAACAGGTCGCCTTTTGACTCATAGTAGGCCCCGAGTATTGTGCAAGTTTCACTACTGCCGTCGCTGGCAACGTCCTTCAGGGCGTATTTAAGCAGTTCTTCGGGATCGTTTCTGATGGCTGCGGCTTCGGATACCACGATGCAGGCAAGCTTCAAAAGTTCTTCATTGGCGGTGCTGTCCGCAACGGCTTTGAAGTACGGCGCGGCATTCTGAAAATCCGCTTCCTGTCCCGAAATCATGAGTTCCTTGGCATACATCTTGGCAAGACGAATGCTTAGAGAACCGCCTTCATTTATAATCTTTTCGAATATCTTGATATCGCGTCCCGAATGAACAGCCTCGGGCTTGTGAATAATATCAACATCGCTTTCAAACACCACGGGGTCTAAGCGCACCATCTCGTGAACGGGCTCGATGAAAGTAAACTTGCGAAGGCGCTTGTAAAGCTTTGGTCTGTATTCTTTGTCAAAGTTGTAGACGGTGCCGTTCTCAAGCTGATTGACATAGCGCATTTCCACAATCTCTATTTCCGGCAAAAGAAGTTCTTTTAACTTAATAAACTTTTCGCGGTTATCATCGTCCAGAATCTCGTCGGCATCGGGCGTGTAGATATAGTCGCAGGTTGCCTTCTCCATGGCAAAGTTTCTTGCGGCGCTGAAATCGTCTATCCACTCAAAGTCATAAATCTTGTCGGTATAACGCGCGGCGATTTCTTTGGTCTTGTCGGTGGAACCCGTGTCCACGATAATAAGCTCATCCCAGATGCCTTTAAGCGAATCGAGGCATCTTGCGAGCACTTTTTCTTCGTTTTTGACAATCATGCAAGCAGAAATTGTAATCATATCAGCAGTTTTCCCCCTTGTTTTTAACTACTAAAGAAATGATAATGATGCTATAACTCAATTTGCGTATGGTATATATATGAAAAACAAAAAATATAGTATGAACATGTGTGAAGGTCCGCTCTTTAGCAAGATCTGGATATTCACCGTTCCCTTGATTCTGTCAGGACTGTTACAGCTTTTATTCAATGCTGTGGATATGATTGTAGCGGGACGATATGTGGGCAAAGAAGCCCTTGCGGCGGTCGGCTCCACGTCGTCTTTAATTAACCTGCTTACAAATGTATTTATCGGTCTTTCCACCGCAGCCAATGTCTTGGTTGCAAGGTATTTCGGCTCAGGTCAGGACAAGGATGTGCATGAAACGGTTCATACATCCATTGCGCTTTCCGTTATCAGCGGTGTCATATTGTCTATACTGGGAATAATTGTGGCGCCCAAGATTCTAGTTCTTATGGGCACTCATGAGTCTGTGCTTCCCATGGCGACTCTTTATATTCGTATATATTTCCTCGGCATGCCGGTGTTGATGCTTTACAACTTCGGTGCCGCTATCTTGCGTGCAATCGGCGATACAAAGCGCCCTTTGTACTATCTTACCATATCAGGTGCCATTAACGCGATATGTAACGTTATCTTTATCGTGGTATTCCACATGGGCGTTGCCGGTGTGGCTTACGCTACCATTTTGTCTCAGGCCATCTCTGCGATTCTTACGATTCGCTGTCTTATGGTCTCCGACGAATCATACCGCTTCGAGCTTAAGAAAGTGCACATCTACCGAGACAAGCTTGGCCAGATACTGCGCCTTGGTCTGCCTGCGGGATTTCAGGGTTCAATCTTCTCTATTTCGAATGTCCTGATTCAGTCGTCCATCAATTCTTTCGGCGCCGATGCCATGGCCGGCAACAGCGCTGCCTGCAACATAGAAGGCTTTGTATACGTTGCCATGAATACTTTCCATGTGACGTGTCTTTCTTTTGTCAGTCAGAACTACGGCAAGCATTATTTTGCCCGTATCAGAAAGATTTTCTTAATCTGCCTCGGAAGCGTAGCGGCAGTCGGCCTCATCGCCGGCTCTCTTTCCTACGTCTTCGGACCGCAGTTACTCTCACTCTATGCCAATGACGCCGACAAATCCGTCGTCATCGCTTATGGTATGCGCCGTCTCGCCATCATAATGTTTACCTACTTCACCTGCGGTATGATGGACACCTGCGTAGGCGCACTGCGCGGTCTCGGCTACTCCGTAATGCCCATGATAGTCTCGCTCCTCGGTGCCTGCGGCTTCCGAATCCTCTGGATATTCACGATTTTCAGAGCCTTCCGCTCCCTCGAAAATCTCTATATCTCCTACCCCATCTCTTGGACCATCACCACAACCGTCCACATCATCTGCTTCATCATAGTCTTTAACAAGCTCCGCAAGCGCATCGCCTAGGCGTATCTATGCCCGCCCAAGGCCGGATAATAAGTGCTCCCGCCTAGTCAAGTCTCTGCGAAGAAAGTCTTACGAGCATCTTGTTTATCCGGGCTATAAAACCGAAGCCGCCCGGACCGCTACCGCTTAAACTTCATGCGCGGAGTCTATGGTTTTTTATCGCGCCGCTTTTGACCTACGCCGTGACCACTTATTATCCGGCCTTGTGCGAGCTCAATTTACACTATGGCTAGCCAATGAGCATCGTGGGCAAAAGTCTTTCCGCAAAACTCTATAATAAACCACTACGTAGTATATTATCGGGCGCCTTCGAATAAATCCACCAAGATTTATTCCGGCTTTATCGCAGCGTCGGCATATTCTATCCGCTACACGAGATCGAAGCGGGAGAGGGTTTTGGGGGAAGACTTTTGCCCACGATGTGGATTATCGGGTAGCCATTAGGGTTAGTCGTTGGTGAGCTCGCCGTAGAGCTGTGCGCACTTCACTGCCACATCCCAACCCTTCAATAGCTTTCTGCGGGTAGGCATATCCATGGTAGGATCAAATCTGCGGCCGAGCTTCCAGTTTTGAACAATGTCTTCGCGGTTCTTGTAATAGCCTGTAGCGAGGCCTGCAAGGTATGCCGCGCCGAGGGCTGTGGTCTCGATGCACTTGGGGCGCTCTACACTAAGTCCCAGCATATCGGCCTGGAACTTCATGAGGAAGTTATTGGCGCTGGCACCGCCGTCTACCTTAAGGGTATTAAGCTTTATGGTGGAATCCTCTTCCATGGACTTAAGGACATCGTGAGTCTGGTAAGCTATGGATTCGAGGGTAGCGCGGATAAAGTGTTCTTTCTTACAGCCGCGGGTAACGCCTACGACGGTTCCGCGTGCGTACTGGTCCCAGTAAGGGGCGCCCATACCTACGAAGGCGGGCACTATATATACTCCCGCAGTGTCGGGCACTACGGTGGCGAATTCTTCTGTCTGGCGCGCGGTCTCAACCATACGCATTTCGTCTCTTAACCACTGAACCGCCGCACCGGCTACGAAGACACTTCCTTCAAGCGCATAATCGGGCTTGTCGCACTCGCTGGCAGCAATGGTGGTAACCAGACCGTTATTGGAGAATATCGCTTTCTTACCTGTATTCATAAGCAGGAAGCAACCTGTTCCGTAAGTGTTCTTAGCATCGCCGGGCTCGAAACAGCACTGGCCGAAAAGAGCCGCCTGCTGGTCGCCCGCAACACCCGTAATGGGTATCTCTCCGCCTAACACAAAAGGCGCTGTCTTGCCAAAGAAAGTGCTAGACTTACACACCTCAGGAAGCATACACATAGGAATTCCGAAGTAATCGCAGAGTTCCTTATCCCACTCAAGAGTATTGATATTAAAAAGCATCGTACGTGATGCATTCGTATAATCAGTCTTGTGAATCGCACCCTTGGTTAAGTTCCACATAAGCCAGGTGTCCACGGTTCCGAATAAAAGATCACCTTTCTCGGCCGCTTCTCTTGCGCCCTCAACATTGTCGAGGATCCACTTAAGCTTCGTAGCGCTGAAATATGCGTCGGGAATAAGTCCGGTCTTCTCGCGAATCTTGTCGGTCATTCCTTCTTCTTTGACCTTCTCGATATAGTCGGCGGTACGCTTACACTGCCACACGATAGCGTTGTAAACGGGCTCGCCGGTGTTCTTATTCCACACGATTGTGGTCTCGCGCTGGTTAGTAATGCCGATAGCCTCAATCTTGCTAAAGTCCGCATTCACGAGCGCCATAGCCTCAAGAGCCACCGCAAGCTGCGAAGACCATATCTCCATAGCGTTGTGCTCTACCCAGCCGGGCTTGGGATAAATCTGCGTGAACTCGCGCTGAGCCATGTTAACGATGTTACCGCTTCTGTCAAAAAGAATACATCTCGAACTCGTAGTACCCTGATCCAATGCCATTAAATACTTATCCACTGCATATCCCCCTATTCAACGTTTCTCGTAATTATCAAGTCTGAACCCGTTCCGCAGATGTCCTTAACCACAACGTCGCCTATCTTAGCCGGCGCTTCCACGGAAATCTTCATAAGTTCATGAGCCACATCAAAAATCTTGCTCTTCGGAATAACGTCCTTGGTCTTAACCGCCGCCACAAGGTTCTTGCGATTGGAAACCCTTACCGTTCCCGTAACGATTCTTGTGGGATTGGTAACCTCATCAATTGCGTAGAGTTCGCCTTTCTTGCAGGTATTGCCCGTAACCTTCACGGAGTCACGATTTCCGGGCTCGTAAGTTACTGTAAGCGCACAGCCCATGGGGCAGCCGATACATGTCAGATTCTTCGTTTCCATTATCACGCCACCTCCTACTCAGTCTCTATAGCTATGCGGATGGTCTCGCCGGGAGCCATCGCCTCTATGTCGGATTTCTTAATCATCACCTGTTCCATCTCGCCGGGGGCGCATATCTGCTTCTTACGCCTCTGGAGGCACTTGTCGCCCAGATATACACAAATCTCCGGATTCTTATAGACGTTACCCACACGGAAGCGGACCGTTAAGAAGTTTTCAAGTCTTTCCGATCTGACAAAAGAAGGAACCGTGTACCTTACACCATTTCCTGTCTCCAAAGCAATCGATGCCCCTTCTCCCGCCGGGGTCTTACCCAGAACATACTCAGCCGCATGCTTGCCGGCTTCCGTAGCCTCGCCCGATACGTAATCTACAAGGTCGTGAACGTGTAATACGTTACCGCAGGCGAATACTCCGGGCACCGAAGTCTCAAGACTCTCGTCCACTCTCGCGCCGCCCGTAACAGGGCTTAAATCCACTCCGAGCATGCTTGAAAGTTCATTTTCGGGAAGCAGTCCACAGGACAAAAGAAGCGTATCGCAAGGAATCTCCTCTTCCGTACCGGGGATAGGATTGTTCTTCTCGTCTACCTTAGAAAGAACAACACTCTCCACACGATCCTTACCCTTAATATCTGTAACGGTAGTGCTGAGCTTAAGCGGAATGTCAAAGTCATCAAGGCACTGCACGATATTACGCTTAAGTCCGCCGGAATAAGGCATAAGCTCTGCCACTGCCTTAACGTGTGCGCCCTCTAACGTCATACGACGCGCCATAATAAGACCGATGTCGCCGGAGCCGAGGATAACAACCTCGTGACCGGGCATCTTGCCCTCGATGTTAACGTATCTCTGAGCCGTTCCTGCCGAGTAAATACCCGCGGGTCTGTAACCGGGCGTATTGAGAGCTCCTCTCGGACGCTCACGACAACCCATGGCAAGGACTACAGCCTCAGCCTGTATTTCAAACATTCCTTTCTCGGCCGACATTGCAGTAACGGTCACACCGCCACCCTGCGCCTCTGAAAGGTCTACAACTATTGTCTTAAGCAGGCACTCGATATTTCTCTCTCGTACCTTCTCTATAAAGCGCTCCGCGTATTCGGGTCCGGTCAGTTCTTCCTTGAAGGTATGAAGACCAAAACCGTTGTGGATGCACTGATTGAGGATACCGCCGAGCTTGTCGTCACGCTCGAGTATCACCACATCCTTAACTCCCGCATCAAATGCGCTTACTGCTGCGGCAAGGCCTGCGGGGCCGCCGCCGATGATTGCTATCTTAGTATTCATGCGCGCCTCCCTTACAAACCTTTGTGCTCGGATAAGAACTCCGAGCCTTCACCGTGCTTGGTAATCTTCGTAATATCCGTTCCCAGCTCTCTGGCCAGAATCTCAAGTGTCTTAGGAGAGCAGAAGCCTGCCTGACAACGTCCCATACCGGCTCTTGTACGCCTCTTCACACCGTCGAGCGTAGTCGCTCCGACAGGTCTCTTGATAGCGTCCACAATCTCGCCTTCCGTCACAAGCTCGCAACGGCAGATAACATTGGCATAGAGCGGATTCTCCTTGATGAGTCTGTCGCGCTCCTCCTTGGAAGCAAGCGCCACATTGGGTATGCCCTTTCTCGTAGCCTTGAAATCGTTCTTCTCAATAGCCCCAAGATATCCTGCCACTTCACCTGCCAGAAACTCACCGATAGCCGGTGCCGCCGAAAGTCCCGGCGACTCAATTCCTGCCGCATCATAGAATCCCTTAACGCTTGACTCACCCACTATAAAGTCTCCGCCGTCCTCATGCGCACGTAATCCCGCAAAAGAAGTAATTACTGATCTGTACGGCACAGCCTTGATGCTCTTGGCCGCTGTGGCCTGAAGGGTATCGAGACCTACCTTCGTGGTGTTGACTTCTTCTTTGTCCGGGGTGTCCGTAGCGGTAGGGCCCAGCAATAAGTTGCCGTGTACCGTAGGCGTTACCAATACGCCCTTTCCATATGCTCCCGGAAGCTGGAATATGGTGGAGGAAACCGTTCCGCCCACCTTTTTATCATAGAGGCAATATTCGCCTTTTCTTGCCGTAATGTGAATCTTGTCGGCGCAGACCATATTGTGAACAGCGTCCGCATACACGCCTGCCGCATTGATGACCGCCTTGCACTCGTAAGTGCCCTTATCGGTGGTCACTACGAATCCGTCACCGTCAGCCTTAATGCCCGTCACAGGCTCGTTAAATCTAAACTCAGCGCCGTTAACAGCCGCATTCTCCGCCATGGCTATCGTAAGTCCGAAGGGACACACAATCGCTCCCGTGGGCGCATACAAAGCAGCCACAACCTCATCCGAGATTGCAGGCTCCATCTTACGCACTTCGTCACCGGTAAGGATCGTAACGCCTTCCACACCGTTAGACTCGCCGCGTTTCTTAAGTTCTTCTAATTGGGGATAACCATCCTTTGAGAAACAAAGGACAAGTGAACCGTTCCTCTTGTAGGAAAAATCAAGCTCGCGGGACAAAGCCTCCATCTTACGGCTTCCCGCAACGTTAAAACGGGCTTTCAGAGTACCCGGCTCTGCGTCAAAACCCGCATGAACTATCCCGCTGTTGGCCTTGGATGTGCCCTCGCAGACATCGGATGCTTTCTCCAGCACGCATACGTCCACGTTATAACGAGACAATTCTCTTGCAATCGAGGAGCCGACAACGCCCGCCCCGATAATTACAACTTCTCTTTTCATGAACCCTCCAAATACATTTATATAAATTCGCTAATTTACTTCACCCTTAACTTTCAATATTTCTCATTGTCATAACCCCATTTACGTATTGTAATTATACTACATTTTACCAAATTTTTAAACCTATATATTTTTCTCATTTCCCGCAACATGGCGCAAATATGCGCGTTTAAATAAACCATTTCTTAAAAATTCGTTTCCGATATACATAAGCTTTAACTCTAAATAAACTTTTTAAAGTATAAAAAATCGCCGTGCATTTCTGCACGGCGACTTTAAAACATTCATATGAAGGTAATTACTTCACATCTGTTGTATTGATCTCTGCTGCCTTCTTCTTGGCCATGTGCCTTCTGTACATTTCTGCACCGGTAGCACCAAGTACTAAGATGATTAACAACCACCACCATGACATTTCTGTCTCTTCAGGCATGCTTGCAAGAGGAGTAGTGTCATCGCTTACGGTAATAGGAGCTGCTGCAAGAGCTGTCTGATCGTCTGTAACTTCAATTTCATCCTCTGCCTGAACGTCCTGAGGTGCCTCAACTAAAGGAGTATCCTCTTCTTCAAGCTCCAGAACCGGTGCTGCGGGTGCAGGTGCCGTAAACAAAACGGGTGCTGCGGGTGCAGGTGTAGGTTCCGGTTCAGGTTCCGGTGTAGGCCCGGGGGTAGGTCCGGGTTCGGGGGTAGGTGTGGGTTCAGGGAGAACTATATCTTCAATCTTTTCCTTGATTTCGTCTCTCTTATCCTTTGCATCCTGAAGTCTCTGCTCAGCCTTAACAAGGTCGCGACGAAGCTCGTTAACCTTTGTAATGCTGTCTTCGTCTAAGGCAAGCTCTTTGATGGCCTTCTCAAGTTCGCGTACTTTGGCCTCAGCATCTACATACTGTCTGTCTGCTGTACTTAACTTGCTAAGAAGTTCTTCGTAAGCAGCTTTAACCTGAGGATCCTTGTCGATTGCGTCACGGAAAGCCTTGGTAGCCTTCTTCTGGTCTTCATTGAGGTTCTTAGGCTTATAATTGAAGAAATAGTCCGCCTCGCCATCAGGATTATCGTACTCTGCGAGTACAATGTTTTCTTTCTTACCCAATGCGGCATTGTCGGCCTTCTTTCCTTTCTTGAAGATGATAAATCCAACGCCCGTATTGTCTTTCTTGGAAAGAACATAGTTGAACGTTTCTTCAACAACCTGTTCGCCTTTTTTGTAAGTTACTACACAGTAGTTAAGTTTCTGATTGTTTCTAGTCTTATCCCATGTGCAGCTAAAGTCAGCATCTACGGTTCCGCCTACGATATCAGGAATGTAATAGTACTTAATAATTGCTTCGAACAAAGGATCGAGCACATTGTTCCACTCATCTTCGGTAAGCACGCCATCTGATTCTGCATTTAATACAGCCTTCTCATTGTTAGCGATGGCAATATAGCCTGCAGACTTCTCCATGTATGTGGCTGAGGCATCACCTGCTACCTCACCTAACTTATCAGCTTTTTCCTTGAGAATTGCGAGTCTGTAAAGAGCGTCACCTACTTCACTGTCATTACCACTGATTGCTTCTGCTCTTAATGCCTCAAACTCAGACTTGGCAACTTCGTATGCCTGAACAGCAGCTACATATGCAGCATTCTTCTTCTCGTAATCAGCTTTAGCAGTCTCATATTCCTGCTCAATGGAGGCATAATCCTTCTCTGCCTGCTCAATTATAATATCTGCCGCACTGACATCATTAAGAACTGCATCATAATATGTCTTGGCAACATCATAAGATGTTGTGTTGTTGATTGCATTTATGTTGGCTGATACATCTTCTGCCAATAAATCAATGGCTTCATTAGTATCTTCTGCAAGCTTCTCTGCCTTGTCTGCAGCGGCTTCTCCTGCACTTACATCTGCATTTACAGTATTTCCAAGGTTATTGGCCGATACAGCCCAATCAGCTATTTCATCAGCCTTGTCATACATGTCCTTAATTGTCTGTTCTGCATTCTCGCAGTCCTTGCCGAGGGCACTCTCATTATCCGCAATAGCCTGTTCAAGATCAGTAACAGCCGTCCATACTTCTGCATCACTGTTGGCTGAAACATCTTCGGTTACCGCGGCCACAGCGTCCTTGTAAGCCTGAACTGCATTTCCAACTTCTTCGTCGGCATCCTGTGCAACGCCTTCGGCCTCAACATATGCGGTTTCATCAACCGATGTTGCTGTAGCGGTTGTTGTTCCCTCTGCACCACTTGTAGAAGGTTCGGGTTCAGCGCCTTCATTCTCTGCTGCATAAGCTGACACAGGCTGAAGCAACATTCCGGCACTGATACCGATTGAGAGTGCTTTGATGATCTGCTTGTTCAATCTGATGTTCTTTTTCATTCTTTCCTTTTCCTTTCTGTTCCCCTTGTGACTTAGCACTTACTGTTCCTCATCTTCAGCAATGTGCTCAAACAAATACTCCAAAACCTCATTTGTAAATTTCTTGGCATTTAGTGCAACAATTCTGTTACCGTCCTCGGCGGGATCTTCACGAATAACGTCCGCATACATTATCAATGTGTCGGCTACAATTATTACGTCTTTGCCGAGGAGTGAAGGTGTATCTCCATCCACCGTCACAGCCACTCCTAAAGGACTTAAGTTTAAAACCTTGCAATATATCTTCTTTAAATCCTCACGCACGACCATTACGCTGTCTGCGTTGTAGGATACTCGGTCAATTCTTCGTCTCTCAATCATTAGATTGTTCCCCCATATACTTTAAATTGTTATTAAGTTTTTCTCAGCTTCTTTAACCGCGTCCTTAATTCCTCTGATTGTAAAAGGAATCGCCTTGCTCGT
>JAEEGK010006539.1_pt1 | contig 28032 bp, 29 predicted proteins | sample 8958771 | NCBI WGS metagenome assembly JAEEGK01 (sample SAMN16246547, study PRJNA631951) | gut metagenome | biome: gut microbiome; feature: rumen; material: SC-attached | host: Bos | place: Iran: Karaj | collected 2018-10 | reverse complement strand
AAGTCAACCACTACGTCCGCTTTGACCGCTTCCAGCGCCTCACCGATATTGGTAAACACCGGTTTACCGTCCGGCAACGATTTCCCCGCCGCGTTGATATCCACACCACCCACCAGTTCCAGTTCGGGGTTGGCAGTAACCATGCGGACCACCTCGCTGCCCATGCGCCCAAAAGCTCCGTTCACTAATACTTTGATCATAACAAACCCTCCCGTTTCTTCTTAAAATTAAATAAAGATTTAAATCTTGTTATTATTATATTATAAATCATTTTTGCCTTGTTGTCAGCAATTAACCACAACAATTTGACATTTTCCTGCAAAGGCAATCTATATTTTGTGTAAAAAAGAAAAGCCGTTGAGAGTTATCCCAACGGCAGGCTTTACTGTTAAACGTAATATTCCACTTCAGTTGAGATAGCTCTCCGCTGCACGGCAAATGCTGCCTTGCAACGACAGTCCTGAAATTATTCACCTCAGGCCCAGGAACTGCACCCCGCCGGATGCAACCCTTCGGCGATAATCCCTTTCCCTCACTTCTCCGATGCCTCTCCGTAAGGTACTCTTGCTTACCGCGCCTCTATCATTGTTATTAGAATAATTATATGTTAGCTTGTTTTCCTTGTCAAATAAAAAGACAGATTTTATCTGAATTTGCAATAATTATTTCTGATCATAAAAATTTTGAAACGTTTGTTACAGATTTTGACAACCTTTCACTTTTCAATAAACCATTTATTTTCATCGTTGGGCAGCGCTACCGTCCTGCCGCATGTGCAACAGGATTTAAAAAGGCAAACTCTTAACTGCAAAATTGAAATACGTGTCCGGATACGGCTCATGATTCAGCGTAAAATGCCACCACTCTGTATCAATCCCACGGAAACCGTGTTTAAGCATAACTTCACGTAACAGCTTGCGGTTTTCTTTTTGCGCCTCTGTCAGGTTTGGATAATCCGGATAGGAACGGCATCCAAAATAATCAAACGTACCGCCCATATCGACATCACACTGTTCACGTAAATCGTAAAGCGTTAAATCTACCGTACTGCCCCGGCTGTGACCGGAACGGGATGCAATGTAACCATGTGCAAACAGATTTGCTTTTTGTTCCTCGGGATAAAAATATTTCTGCATGCGGACATCGCCAACATCTTTTGCCCACTCCACGAAATGGTCTACCGCCATCTGCGGGCGGTATGCGTCAAACACTTTAATAGTATAACCCATCGGCAGCAGTTCTTTATTGACTTCCCATAATGCTTCCGCAGCCTCTCGTGTCACAAGCGCAACCGGTTCTTCATACCCACGCACCCTGTCGCCAATAAAATTATACAACGTATAATAACGTACCTCCATGATTGCATCCGGCACCACATCGGTCAGCACCACAAAGCCCGTTGAATCTGTTATTGACGTTGCTGCAAAGCCTGTAGCACCAGTCCAGATTTGCAACATAAAAAACGTTGCATAAAATACCAAAAAAACCGGGAACTTTATAATAAAATATTTCACAAACAAACTCTCCCACCATAAATTATTATTTTAGTTCTACAATTAACATGCTCTTTCGACTGCACGAAAACGATAAATTATTTACCCGGATAAATACAAATCCTGGCATTCTTGTCAACAGTTTTAAGAATCTTTATCATGTTATCTTCAGCAACGCTGATACATCCCAACGTGTATGGATAGCTGCCATAACAGTGCAAAAATATGGCAGATCCTTTTCCATAAACATTTTCTTTATTATAATCAAAAATCAGCGCGTAATTGTATTGCGGAATATATCGGATCAGATGCTCACTATTATTGGAACAGATGTGATTAATTTTACTGACGTCAATAAACTGATTATAGTACTCCTTGTCGCCGCACAGATACATCGTATCAGTAAGCTTCGTGTAAGGAACAATGGAACCCGGATCCTCTTTAGCGCCAAATGCCATACACATGCCATAATCACCTGTCGGCGTCCGCCTGTCGCCTTCCTGTGTTTTGTCAATTCCGTTCTTTCCCAAATATGCGTCGCATTGTAACCTTTCCTGCCATTCGTTTCCATTAATTTTTTCCAATAAAAACAGCGTTCCCCTGCTCACCTTTTCTTTTGCCTGCTCCACCAGTATGATTTGCTTTACCAACGCATTGTTTCTGTACTGTTGTAAAAACACATCACCGTTTCGATAACTGTAACGTTTCTCATCTTCAGATACAGAATCCTTTTTACCAACTGTCAAAGTTACGTTTTCCTGCTGCGAAGGAAGTTTGTTTTCCGGTTTTGAAGATGTCCCGGAACAACCTCCTGTAAAAGCAAGCACAGTTGTTCCAATCAAAACGGCTATGAAAAAACGAATATATTTAGATTTCATAATATGTCATCCCTATAAAAAACAGGAGCAACAGAATTGCTGCCCCTGCAAGTTGTTAATTAATTTCCAGATAATAAAACGGCTCGAAAGATTTTACTGTCACTTCATACGTTGACTTGGCGTTCCAATTCATTTTGATTTTCGTGGCGCTTGCATCTGTTTCAGCAGGTATCATAAAGCCTACCGGGAAAACCGTAAGTTCTCCTCCGGGATGCGCCTTAACCGCATATGGTTGTTTCATTCCCAAAGCCTTACAAGCTGCAGGATCTTGCTGATACGTTTTTCCTTTATCATCTATCAGTGTAAAGTCTGTATCCCTGAACGTAACGATAATACTCGTCTCCTCCTTATCATTTCTGCTGTTATTTTTCAAAAGCAGATCAAAGGTGACATATTTCTGCCCCGGGGGCGCCTGCAGCACATCCGGTTTGAATATAGCATTCCAGCGACTTCTTTCAACTATTTGAGGAGAACATTCAGGATTCGCAATAGCAAAATCAAAATCCAGTTTATTATCCCCGTCCGCGACCAAGATATTGCGCCCGATAATATTCTTGTCTTTTCTGCGAAGTATCGGCACATTCTTTCCAGTCGTTACCAGCGCGTACTCGTTATACAATTTATATTGGGCAAGTTTCAGCGAATTCTCCGCAGAATTAAACTGCTGCGTCAGATACGAAGGGCCGGAAAAATTAGAACCCGACCTTGTTGCACTTGCATAAAAGGCAGTAGCGCTTGCGTTTCTTCTCTCAATCGTTTGTAAAACATCCAACATACAGGTTTTTAACTTTTCATTGGTCTGATCAACTTTGGTATTTTGCAGTTCTTTCGTCATTTTAGCAATGCCGCTATTATAATCATCATAAATCTGACGCATTTCAAATGCAGTTATGCCAGATTTAGTAGACTTTCTGTACATGTCCATCGCTAATTTGACAACAGATCCGTTTTCCCCATAATACTTGTCATATAGTCCCGCGGCTTCCTTCTTCGGATTGCCACAACCGCCAAGCAACAGGCAAATCAATACACAAGACAATAGTAGCAGAAGTTTTTTCAAGACGAGTCCTCCTTTTTCGAAAAACGAAAACTAAACGTCATATATGAATTACCAGGCATCAACCAACAGCGCCAGCGTTTGCTTTTCCTGTTTTCTCAGAAGAAACTTACTTCAGCAATACACGTATCTTCATATTTATTTCCGGGCGCTATTTTCTCCACAATGATTTTTATGTTGCTGACATCAATCGGCCTGGTAAAATTAACCCGCTGAACACCAATCGTATCATTCAAACTATAGATTTCGTTGGAACCATCCGAACCTATGATTCTAACCGCCAAAGGACGGCCGTTTTTATAGAACAGCTCCTCTGTTTTCTGATGGCCAATCCAAATATTCATTCCGCTGACTCTGTAGGTACTGTTAAAACTGATCACAATGTTTTCGCCAATACCATACCCCTGAACACCTTCTGCCCAACAGGTTTTTGTATCCCCGTCAATGGTAAGCAAAGCAGAATGAACATAAGCGCCTTCTTTATCTGCCGAAGAATGACTTGCACCTGCAATCGAAGCTTTCGTCACCGCCGGAACATTTGTCTGAGGTGTTGCGGACTGGTTATTGTTTCCTGCAGACTGCTGTACCTCTGTCTTATGATCCGCATTCTTCTGCGGAACCTCCGCCTTGTCCTTTGTATCCTTCTTAGGCGCCACCTTAACGATTTTAACGGAACTGTCGTCGCTGCCCGCAGAATGATTCATGAAATAAAAACCGCCACCTAACGCTGCTACAAGCAGTACTGCGCCAATTCCATAAATTAGTCCTTTGTTCCTCTGGCCACCGTTTGATATTCCGGATGTGTTTTCATTTACGTGGTTTTTAGCAACCGGCTGTGGCGTTGGAACCGGATTACCGGCCGCGGACTCGACTGCCGCACCACATTCCGGACAAAATTTTTCCCCCGCTCCTAACTTTGCCCCACAAGAATCGCAAAAATTAGCCATGATTCGTATCTCCCTTTTCAACGTTTTCCGGATTTTCAACCGGCAGTTTTACCTCCGCCTTTTCAGCGCTCTTCTCAACTGACATTGGCTGTTCTTTTTCTTCCGCAACACTTTCAGCTTTTTGTGTCAGGATTGTTTCTTCGGCTACACTTTCAACAGGCTTCGCATCCTCCTCCAGCTTTGCACCGCACTCGCTGCAGAACTTTTTGCCTTCTATCAATTCTGCGCCGCAAGATGGACAGGTTTTTGTCACTTTCAAAGCCGCGCCGCATTCCGGACAGAACTTTTTCCCCTTACCTACAGAAGCTCCACAACTGGGGCAGGTCGTTGCAGCCTTGGCCGCTGCCGCGCGCTTTTTTGCTTCCTCTGAAGCGGCTGCGATCGTTTCCGAAGCTTTCGAACTGGCCGCAGCCACTTTATTCAGTGCCGTCTGGGATGCGGTCATAATACTGTCCGTCAGGTTCTGAGCCACGGCTCCGTCTTTTTCCCGCATATCCTTAAAAGCCATGCCTGCATTAACAGCGCACCATATACCCCACACAATCAGATCTTTATAAATTCCGCCCATAGATGCCAGGCAAATTAAAGTTGCCAACCCAAACAGTCCGATGAGCGCCTTATTACCGTTATTGTTTTCCGAATTTCTTGTTGCAATGGAAGTGATGCCGCCGGTCATCATCAGCAAAGCTACAAACATTCCTGCTGAACCGGCAAAGCTTTCTTTCGCGCCGCCAATTTCTGCCAGCGCACCGCCTACTCCTGCAACACAGGACTGAAGCAACACCAAAATCGTTAAAACAATTGAAATAATACCACTGACCAGTTTCCACGTTGCCATAAAACATCCACTCCTTTTCCTGTTTTTTACACACTTTCTTTTTTCAGAAGCTTTTCCAAGTACTGACGCTCATCCGCATCGGAAGAAATGAAAACAGAGAATTCCAACCCCATTACATCTGCAATATCCAGCAACATATCCAGACTAACGCTGCTATCGTAACTCCCCCGTTCAATTTTGCTCAAGGTACCCCGGCTTACGTGGATACGATGCGCCAGTTCATCCTGCGACATATCGTTCAGAGCCCGGAAATACGCAATCTTTGCCCCGATGTGTTTATAAACCAGCTTTCTTTTTAAAGACATTGTCCCTCCTCCATGTTAACTTTTATTATCGCACAAGTATCTATTTCATTTTCACCCGATACAGTTACAATACAGATGAATTGAAGCGCAAACATTTTTGCAGAACCTTCCGCTACTGATCGCATGATACAAAATTTGCTTAAAGTCGCACGCTCCTGTTTGGATAAACACAACATCCTTACAGCCTCAGTATAAAAAAAGACCCCGACACAACCTGTCGGGGTGAAAGAGAGCAGATTATATAATTCTATCTTGCATTTATTACAAGGCAAGCGTATAATTCATTTTTGTACGGAAAACAAAGGAAATGTTGGCCTGTCAGCGTCTCCTTACTTTGCATTATATGTCCTGCAACATGCAACGCATTTGCTATTCCGTAAACAAAACATACAAGGAGATTTCAGTATGACAAACAATAAAACTTTTCATAAACAACAGCCGCTGACCTTTCGCATCATCGATTCGCCCATGGGCATTGGAAAAAGCGCCAGCCTGATGGATCTAATCCGCTTCCATAACAAAGGTTTTGATCCGGAGCCCCGGCGGTTCATTGTCTTCGTTCCCACCATCCGGGAACGGGACGAGCGCTACGGTTCTGAACTGGATTTAAAAAGTCCGGCAACGCCGCCTTACAACAAAAGCATTCTGGAGCTGATCCGCAACGGGGAAAATATCGTCACGACCCACTCGCTCTGGAGTATTTTTAATGATGAAACAATACGGGCATTTAGCGAAAGCAACTATAAATATATCGCGCTCTTTGACGAAGTGCCCCAGTTATTCCGCGACGTGGTGGGCACAGGACACAAACTGAACGAACTGGCGGGCAGCATACGTTTCGGCCCGGCCGATATCAAACTGATGCAGCAGACCGGCATGGTCCGCGTACAGGACGGAACCATCCGTTTCAATCCCGAATGCGAATACGCAAAGTCCGACAAAGATTACAAAGTATTCAATGCGATCAAAAACCTGAGTTACAGCTGCACGTTATATCCTTTCGGTGAAAAGGACGGAACCTACACTTCCATCATTGCTTTCGCCAGGCGGGAACTGTTCGCCTGCTTCCGGGAATGCTGGTTTTATTCCTACATGACCGAAGGCAGCATGCTGCACAACTATTGCGCCATGAACCACATTACCATGGAATATTATCATATCGACGACGGACGCATGATCCGGAATCCGGGTGGCAAGTATGTGGAAACCTACCCGAGAGGAATTGAGAACCTGGTCATTCTGGACGGCAAGCCCTTTAACATGGATGCCAGTTTGTCCAAAACCTGGTACCACAACGCCAGCAAGGACACGTCCCAAGCCGGGCTGAAAGAACTGAAACAGAAATTCCGCAACGCCTACGAATTCATGAAAGCCATGGGCGTGCGCAGCGATTCCTTTCTGTTCACTACCTTCAACGCATACAAAAACCTGTTACGCAGCAACGGAAGACATTACCCTTCCCTGCGGCGGTTTCTGCCCTGTAATACCAAAGCCACCAACTCGTACCAGAATTGTACCGGCGTTGCCTACCTGTGCAACCGCTTCTTTGACGTAACCTGCACGAAATTTCTGGAACAGCGGGCCAAAGCAGAGAACAACCCGGAACTGCTATTCAATAACGACAATTACGCCCTGTCCGAACTGGTACAGTTCGTCTGGCGTTCCAACGTACGGGTACGGGAAGCCTGCCAGCCTGTTTATGTGTGGATCCCGGACAGGCGGATGCGCACCCTGCTGCAGGACTTCCAGGAACGGGCGGATAAAACCCTGAAGAAACGAGCCCTCCTACGGGGAACGTGGAAATCGCGCCCGGTAACGCCCAACCAGAAGCGCAGGCTTACGCGGAGCAACCGGAAAAAAGCAGATCTGTACCACGCATTTGCCATGCTGAAAGCCAAACGGTTTTTACTATAACGGTTACCCTTCCCGGTCACTTAAGTGACCGGACTTTTTTTGTAACTTCAGTCGTGGCGCGGTTTTCCAGCCTGCTTTCTGTTATAAATATAGACAGCGTTATTTGTCTGTCTCCCAGTGACACTTCTTTCGTTCATTTTATTGCTTTGTTCGGGAAAGCTGCCACTGCGCCGTGCGGGAAAACGGGGGTTAAATCAGCAGTTCCCATTCATCTGTCGCCAACGAAGACGGCGCTCGTTTCGCCCACGGTCCCTTACCATATTTCCGGAACAATTTATATTCCAGTTCATCACAGACCCGTTTAGGACAAGCCTGCCACGAAACTTTCACATCATCTCTGTTAGAGGGGCTGACCGACCAGTAATCGCCATCTCTCGCTTTGTCGTCATAATTGAGATTATAATATTGGGTAAACCGCCATTGCAACCCCTGCGAATAGGTTGCCACGCCGCATTTCATGACCTGCCCGTCAAGATAAAGAATGTACACACCAGGTTCCCGCGGCGCAATGTTACAAGCACGGCTCAACGGAACTCGTTTTTCAATGGAATAACTGCCGGGTCGTCTTTCCATGCCGGTATGGTCACTGCGAAACTCTTCCTTTGTACCCCGGTGTTTTACGGTACCAGCATTAGAAGAATTTCGGTTTACATCTCCGCTTCCAGCTTTATAATGTTTATCCCGTATGCGTTCGGTACGTGCCTTATGTCGATCCACTTCTTTACCAAGAAGCTCGGCTCCGCCGGATATAATACCACCCAATGTGTCAAAAAAGCTCATGCGTTGTTACTCCTACATGAATACGCCCATTAAATAATTTATTCGTTTTATCTCATATTCCTTTTAAGATTTTTGCAAGCAGTGTAATTCAATTCAAAAAATTCTTCTTTACTCATTTTCGTTTTCATATATTTTTCGTAAAACGCTTCCACGTTACAAATGATTGGTCTGCTGGCATAAATACTGCACTTATGCGTTTCATCTTCATAGTAACGACAAACGCCATCACCACGATCAAAATGCTTGTAAACGTCAGAAAGGCCGACACGCTGGCAACATAAACCGCACATGTCACATTTAAAATGCAGTACGGTTTCTTGCAAGGTGACGGCCTCCTGTCAAATTCCCTTTTACTAACAAACTATACAAACTCACTTAGCTGTTAAACAAATAATAATAAATAGTTGTTTGAGCACTTATTAACTGAAAACAATCAGCACAACTCCTGAATTTTATCATTTCCGATAGCAATAGCCTTATCCGCTTCCGGCGAAAGCTTCCCATCTTCTTTCAGAAGTGATGTGTCCAGAATGATTTTTAATGATTTTGCCAATTGCGCACTGGCTCCTACTTTCATCTTATCATCTACCGAATATTTATTCCAGTTTGTTCCGGATTTGGTAATTACTGCTTTCAGAGCTCCATTACTCTGCACAAAATAGCTATCCAGACTTTTAAGAATGGTATTAATCTGTCCGGCTCTTTTTTTGATAGCGTTCAAACTGCTGGAAATATTTTTTGATTGTTCGTTAAACGCACGTGCTTTATCGTAATTTTCTTCAGCCTCATAGAGCGCTTCTTTTGCCTTGGACGCCATAAAAGCGCCACCGATTGCCAATGCAGGGCCAGCTACCAGACCGCCTAAAACCACCATGCCACCTGTCACGCCAAATGCAGTAGCACTCCCTGTAGCCAATGCGCCGCCACCCAGCCAGGCTAATGTTGCATTTGTTGCAGCTGCACCGCTCAAACCTGCAATAGCTGTGCCTGCAGTTGCTGTAGTCGCGCCTAAAAATGCCGAACCAACTGCACTGTACGCGCCAAACGCAACAAGAGAACCAGCAGCTATACCACCCAAGCCACCACTCGTTAAATCTGCTGCATTAAAGCTTGCTTTCTCCAGAGTATTGAAATCAGTACTGTCAGGTGTAAAGTCTTGCAGTTCTTCCATTCCCACGCTGTCTTTAAAGTTAACATTCTTGATACGGGAAAAATTAGTTACAAACTCCTTCATACTTGTAGATAATATACTAATCTTTGTACGGCCTAAATCTTCAATTGCCTTTGACGTACCCTTACGAGCCTTCTCAATACGTTGTTCTGCTTCCTTAGCCAAATCTTGCGCGTATTCAGCTAATTCTTTGGCTTCTTCCATGTCTTCTTTGGCATCCAATCCTTTTTTAACACCAAATGCGCCTGCTGCAACTGCAATTCCTCCTAAAATGAACGGAATAGGCATAATAAAAATCCTCCTCTTCTTAATTAATTTTTAAAAACTACAAATCCAACGCTTCGTCGGATTGCATAAAACTGTCAAATTCTTCAAAATTTGTAAATTGTAGTTTATGTCCAAACGAGCCTGTAATTGCATTCAAACCTCTGCTGAACTTATCAAAATCGTTTTCCAACAAGGCCGAATCTATTTGCCTAAAGCCTTGTATAACAGCAGCTTCCCGTTTCTTGAAAATAAACTCTGCCTGTTTTTCAAACGCCTCACGTTCTGCCCGCATACGTTTAATGGCTTCTTCACAAAAAGCATGTGTCTGTTCTGCTCTCGCTTTTGCCGCCTCTTCCGCCTCAAAGGCCTGAAGGACAGACCCATACAACATACTGCTGGCTACATATCCAACCATCGAACCGATTGCGGCTCCAATTGCCATGCCTATCGGTCCGCCTACAGCTCCAACTGTAGCGCCAATGGAAGCATATACAGTAGATAAACAGGCGGCAGAACCTTTCTCTCCGATTTGCCGTAACAATTGGGCTTTGGTTATATCCCCATTTAAAAAGTCTTTGAAACTTTTTCCAATATCATACACTGCGCCGGCTACAGCGGTAACAGTATTCACATTGGCAAGAGATGTACCCGCTTTTGTAATGGCCGCACTCACCGCTTTGTTTCCAACTTTTGAAGCAACTTTTTTCGTTATGGTTTCAATTGCTTCCTTGGCAAGCTCTGCACCGTGCTCCTCCATATAACGGCACGCTGAATCTTTCGCGGTATCAACCACGACATCCTTTGCCGCCTCATCCAAATCTTTTTCACCGCTAATCACTGCAACAACATTACTGCTGACATTGCTTGTCAGTGAATCAGAAACTACTCCCGCCGCCTGGTCGATCCGTTTGTTAACCCTCCGGCTTCCTTTGCCAGATGTATGTAGCTGTTTTGCACCGCTTTTTACCAAACGCAGGGTTGCATCTTTGCTTTGGTCAACTAAAATATCGGATGCAATTTTTTTGGTACTATTTATGGCATAATCAGACGCAATGGCTTCAAAATCTTCACCGTCCAAAACTCTTGCCACAGCTAAACCCGCGTTATCCTTTAACGTGGAACGGACTGATTCCGTATACAGTTTAATCTTCTTATTATATCGGCTGCGATATTTACCGCGCCTTTTATCCCGTGCTTTATCCGCCATATAATCAACGGCTTCATCAATCGCTTTGTTAACTTGTCTGGCTGTCAGCTCCTTAACGTTTCGTTTTGCGTATTCTTCTGCTTCCCAGACGACCTGATCCAAAAGCGCGTCTACATCATTACCGTCTGCAACAGCTTCAATAATTTTCCCTGCCAGTTCTTCTGCATTATTACACAGTAAAGCGCTGTACTGGGTTTCCGGTAAATATTCTTTTGCTTTGGTAATGGCTTCGTGACTTACATCTTTTGCATAACCTACAGCATATTGTTTTAACTTTTCCTGTAAAACCTGTCGCCAGTCTTCATTGCTGATAACCGCTACAACACCGTTGGCCGCCATGGTCCGAATATCTGAAAGAAATAATGCTTTCACTTTACCATCCGGAAGACGGGAAGCAACAGTGTCAAAAACAGTATAAACTGTATGCGTAGCAATTTCTTCTAACTCTTTTTCTGCTTCTGCAGGCAAAGCAACCGGCAGTTCTGAGAAATTTAATTCGCCTTCGTCTAATTGCTTCACCAATTCTGAAACAATTTGCTCCGCATAAGCTTCACAGAGTAAGCGAAGTTTATCATTATGAATTTTCGCTAAAATATTTTTAATTGCTTTTAATAAAAGTTCATTAAGAAATGCTTCTGTGTTATTCATTGCAACGCCTCAAGTCAATTCGTAACTACGGATACTTTTCATTTTACAGGACTTTCCATTATTAACAATCTTTTCTCCAAGCACAACTAGCAATTCTAATATCTCAACTTTTGATATTGAACAAGTTCATTAGACAAACGCATTTCCTGTTTTTCTTTTGCACACAAACAGTTCCATGTTATATTAGCAAAAGTTTTAGCTTTGTCAAATAATTTTCGGGTACCTGCATATAAGCCTTCTCCAAAAGTGTCTCCCGCTATATAACCGACCATACCGCCAAAAATAGATCCCACGACGGTGCCTACTATTGGGAAAAACGAAAAAAAGGTTGCGCCCAATGCAGCACCTTCCGTACACCAACTCAATCCATAAAACATGGTTATAGATGTTTTGGCTATATTATTCATCGCTTCTAAAGCATTAATCTTATTTTGAGAATATTTTGCAACAATTTTTAAATTTTCAATACCAACACACGCAATATTGGTAATTACACCGGCAGGTGTAGATTTCGCCAATATCGGAATCATACCTTTCTCAAGACTGACCTTTATTGCCGCTGCAGTAGCAACTTTAATCCCCATATCAGATCCACTGGTTAATGCAGTTTCTATTGCTTCTTCTGTTTTAATCTCTTCCTTATTTGCTTTCTTTTGTGCCAAATAAAAAGCAGCACTAACAACAGCAGTTCCTATTCCGGACCATGCTGCATTTTTACCCAATAAATATGTTGCCTCCTGAATATTTTTACTAGCAACCTTTAACTCAGGTGCCACCACAGACTTAAGCTGATCCCTAAACTCCCTGCTAATCGACTTGAATAACCCTTCAATAGTTTTTTTACTGTATAACAAATTATGGATTTTACAATTACAAATATTTAATGCGTGCGACTGTTCCTCAAGTTCTGCTAAAATATTACTTTCCGTATGTTGCAACTTATTTGATGCTACTTTTTCCAGTATTTTTTTATATAACCATTGATTTTTATTACGCCCGTCTCTACAGTATGTATTTATTGACTGATAATCGCCATTAAAAGTCTCTGTTGCCTTTGAGATTTCTGTACAAAACAGTTTAATTTCTTCATGCGACATCTCTGGCAATTCAATTGCCATCAAATCGGCTGTAAACTCTTCCGTAGAAATATCTTCAGGTTTATTAGCATAAGCCGTCATGAAACTCTGAACGATGGGCTGTATTTTAGCAATGTCTATTTCTGTCTCTTTTAACATATTCTGTCCTCTACATCAAACTGAAGCATTTTTAAATTTTCTCTCATGATAGATTTTAGATATAATATCTAATGAGTCTTTCATGATTTCTGACAATGAATGTGTATTATTAATTGCCAGAATAATATCATTTGTATCTACACAATTTTTGCCTTTGGCAAAGGCTTCTTCCACGCCATCCCTTACTACACCCTCGATATCAGCGCCACTATATCCGTTTGTCTTTTTTACCAGTACGTCTAAATTAATATATTTCAAATCATTTGGACGCCTCTTATTGATATGAATAGAAAAAACCTTTTTACGCTCTTCATCATTCGGGAAACCAACATAAAAAATTTCGTCAAAACGCCCTTTACGAAGCAACTCTGGCGGAAGCTTTTCTATATTATTTGCAGTCGCAACAACAAAAGCCATGCTGTCTTTTTCCTGTAACCACGTCAAAAACGTTCCAAAAAGCCTTGTTGAAATATCGTTACTTGTACCTTCGCCACCAATTCCGGCAAAAGATTTTTCCAATTCATCAATCCAGAGTACACAGGGGGAAATCGCCTCTGCCAGCATAATCGCTTTTCGCATATTTGCTTCCGATTCTCCAACATATTTACCCATCAAGCGTCCCATGTCTAACCGTAATAACGGTACACCAAACAGTTTTGCAGCTGCTTTTGCGTTTAGCGATTTCCCACAACCAGGCATTCCGGCAATAAGCACACCTTTGGGAACGCTGACACCAAACTGTTTCGCTTTTCTAATATTTTTAAAAATCTTTTGTTTACGCTGCAGCCAACTTTTTAAACTCTCAAGCCCGCCAATATCATCAAGTCCTTCATTTAAAGGTACCATCTCTAAAATACCCGATTTTTGAATCACCTGCTGCTTCTGTTCAAAAATCATTTCCAAATCATTCCTGTCTATAACACCATCATCAGACAACGCAATCCCTAAAATGCTTTTAATTTCATACTCAGATAAGCCTTTAAAAGTTACTGACAATTCCTGTAAAAACTCATTATCTAAACGCGGAGAATGATGCTCGTCACAAAATGCATTGATTAAATCTTGAATCTCATCTATAGATAAAAAATCCAAATAAAGCACTGAAATAAAATATTCCAACTCTTTAGGGATTGCAATTACCGGTGAGATAACAACTATATTGAAATTTTTTTTCCCGGCTATTTGAGCCAAATATTTCAACCTGGCAATAATATCAGGAATCTGAAAATAATAATGGGCATCACGTAAAATTAATACTTTATTATTTAAAATATCCGTATCAGCTAACAGCAAATTCAAGGTCGTTAACAAATCAAATTCTTCAAATTCAACATTGCCCTGCTCAGACCTAAATCCCAAAGCGCTCCATTCCATTAATGAACGTTTCCCAGTCACTTTGTGTATGACATTAATAGCTTTCGTTTCCTCAAAGGTATGCAAGAACAAAATTGGCAAGCCTGCTTTAAAGTAAATATCTAACTTTGTAGCTAAATTATCCATGATGCCTCCCACTCATGATTTAATAAATATAATTTTATTAATCTTTTCATTATAAATCGCATTTTAAAACAAAAATTATATGGTCGTAGTTTAAATATTGTGCTTCCCATTAAGAGACGCACCACTTTCTCAAGAATTAAAAAGATTGCTCTTAAATTTTGGAAATAAAATTAGGGCAACAATAAAACGCCTTCCGTTCCCCAGGGCGAACCGTACATGGTTTGGTAACGGACGGATCAAACTCCCAAATTCCAACCGCTGGCGACTTGGGCCGGATAGCACTGCTGGTCGGATCATACCAGTTTCTGCAGAATGCACATTTCTTTATGCTTTCAGATTTTACGTTGACCATCATCCAAGATGACATAGGATTTTCACCGCCTTTGCTACATTTAACTATAGCTATTTCCTTTCCACGCAACTATTAATCGCTCTTCTTTCTATATTTTTAAACGATTTATCTCAACAGTTTCAGTATACATATTATTTTTAATTATACCATAATACTGTTTTTCTTTCATAGAGAATTATCATGAAACGTTAATCATTTTAAATACTAACTTTAGGACATTATTGATACTTCACTTCAGCAATTCCTGATACTCAACCTGTAATGCCTCGGCAATAGCTAAAAGCGCTTCCATGCGGAAATTTGTTTTTCCCCGCTCCATGCCAGAGATCTGGGTACGCGAAATACCGGAAGCTTCTGCCAGTTCATTTTGTGTCATATTTAGTTTCCGTCTGCACATCAGGATATTTAATCCAATCCGCTGGCGTTCTTTTTTTAATAGTTCTTTATCAATCATCACAAATTGCCTCAGTATTATGTAAATGCAAAATCATGGTAAAGTGAATTATAGTCTTCTTTTTATTATCTCATAAAAGTAATTACTGTAGTGTACAATATCCGCAACATTTGTACATCCTATAAGACATCTGCATAAAAATCTTACAAACGAGAAAGAAATTGCCATCGTCAATTCAATACCGCATGAGTTGACTAAAATTCCTTTACTTTCTTATATAGCGATTTGTAAAAGATTTCCTTTTCTCTGTCGGTAAAGAACATGTATTTCGGCGCGTTGTGCAAAATCCCTTGCACCTTTTCTTCAGCGCTTAGCTCGGTATTTTGATAATAATACTGATGGACTATTTCATTGAGCAGGTTCAGCCCGTAAACTCCCACACCGCAAGCTAACCATGCCGACCACCGATCATTTTGAAATACATAATGGGCTGCGCCCAAACAGGTGACTAACAAAAGACTTGCATCAATCATAAGGTCAAAGAGTATCGTTTTTGCAAATACGGTAATGTTGTAAAAATTTCTAATGTTTCCTTTATCCAAACGATATAACACGATTGACAGTTTTAGCCCTTCAAAAGACATCTTATTCGTTCGAAATAGTTTCATTGGACCTCCTGTTGTCACATATTCATTTTCTTTTGCTGCCTTCTGTATCCGTCCTTGGCAATACAGACTATTCCGTCCCCCTTCCGATTCCGCTATTGTCCTATTCTCAATTATAGTTTCTTTGTGCGACAGGATGCGTCGCTGTGAAAATGAGATAAAAAAATACGCAGTTACCAGAATGGTTGGTTTCTATAGTTCATTCATCGGTAACTGCGTTTCATTTTCAATACTTTAAAACGTTTCGTTTGATGGTATCTTTTATGTCTTCCTCTAATTCCGTTGCATCGGACTGTGCTTCTTCCTCGTCATTGCAATCGTTTTTCTTTTTTGTTTTCTTTTTGATTTCCTCGGCAAGACGTGTCAATGGGTTTTTGCTTTCGTCTTCCGGCATACGTACCATGCGGTTCACCTCGCTCATTACTTTTCCTTAATTATAACTGGTTGCGCTAAATTTTTCCAGCGTTTATTCCAGCAGAAGGTCTACCAGATCAAACATACCGCAAAGTGTTCTTCCAGCGTTGCGCACCTGACTGCTGGTTGAAATATTCGTACGGCACCAGATTGCAAAATGCTCGCAGTTGTTAGAGATCAGATTGTAATTCCTTTCTCCCAGCCGCAGATATGCCCGCCGCAGGGTTTCTTCCCGGCTGTACAGATGGTAGCCAGGAAGATCGCACCGCGTTTTAAACCGGCAAACGGTAAAATGCTTCGCATCCTGCAAAAACTCGTGCAGCGGCGCTTCGTGGATGGAAACGTCGTCGCCCCAGTCGCCGTTGCGCCCCGCGTAGTGAATGACCCGGTTGTTTCCGGCGTAGATGCCGTAATGGCGATACAGGTCCCCCATGCGTTTCACGTAAATCACATCTCCAGGAAGCGCTCCGTTTCCATTTTGTTTTTCATTTCTGTTTAAATTTTTCCTCCTGCCTGCCGGCCTTTTGTGTTGTGTTGCAGGAAGTCTGGTTAAAAGCGGCGCTCCCGTAATGTAGAGCGCCGCTGCTTTGGCAAGGATATTTATGACCTCGGTCCCCATGTTTCATCCGTCACTTCTTCTTCGATCCCGTCAATTGTTCCCAACGGTTCTCTTCCTCTTTGTTCCAATTCCGGCCATTCGTCATCCTCCATGTCCGCAGCGGCTTCGTGCAGCCGTTTCTTTGCGTCGCCAAAAACTTCTGCCGCTTCTTCCGCTAGGAAACTGAAGAAGTCACCGGTGCATTCCAGCACCTCATTCAAAATCGCCTCTTTTGCTTCTTCGCTTTCCGCATTGCGGTAATTGGCGCGGGTTTCTTTCGCCACGTCTTTGAACTCCCTGGCAAGACCGGCCAGCGTAATCATCTCCATGGGCTTGTCGTTCGCTCTTGCTTTCCGTTCTTTCACGTCACGTAAAATTTCCTGTGTCTCCTGCCTGTCGCCCTCGCTGTAAGCTTCCTTACCCAAAAGGCCTCCCAGAGCGTCGGTAAACTCCATAATTTCCTGTACCTGATTCCAATACGTTTTGTTCGGCATAATGTTTCCTCCTGTTCTTCTTTTCTGAACTGCTAAACCGTTACTTTGTTTTGCACATGACTCACTACTTTTTTTGCAGCGGAACCTTTATGAGTTGCAAAATATCTCGCAGCTTTTCCGACAATCATTCTTCGTGAATTACGTTTCCCGTTTTCTGTCCGCACTCATAGTATACCGGTTCTGTCAGACAGAATGTGTCGTTATGAAATAGGAAAAAATAAAATTTTTCTGTTTTCTTCCAGGAGGTTTTGTTATATAATGAGGGCGGTATGGGAGGTGTACAACATGAAAGGCAACATTAAGACAGATCGGATTCTGGAGATTTTTTACCGCGCCATGAAAGGCGAAGCGCTGTCCGCCACCAGTCTGGCGGACGAATACAAAGTGTCCACGCGCAGTATCTCCCGGGATCTGACGGGACTGAAAATGTTTATGGCAGACCACCGGGACGCCATGGGCAACGCGGAACTTGTCTACACCAGCAGCGACCACTGTTACCGCCTGCAAATGGATAACTTCATCACCAATAAGGAGCTGCTGGCCATCACGAAGATCCTGATTGGAGTAAAGGCTTTTGCCAGTGACGATTTGCTGCGTCTGATCGGCAAGCTGAAAGAGCATACATCCGCCGGCGATAAAAAGTCATTGGAAAAGCTGATACGCAAGGAACTGCTGCAGTATTCCACGATTAAGTTTGACTGCCGCAGCCTGCTGGATAATTTGTGGCTGCTGTCGGAGTGCATCGACATCCGCCAGCCTATCACCGTGACCTATTACCGCATGGACCGCAAAGAGGTGAAACACCGCCTGCTGCCTGTGGCGATTCTGTTTACGGAATACTATTTTTATCTGCTGGCCTATAAGGACGGCGCCGTTAAAAATGCCGCCACGCCGTATTATTTCCGTATCGACCGCATCACAAAAATAACGCGGCACCGCACCACCTTCACCTTGTCTCCTGCTCAGGATTTTGATGAAGGGTTGCTGCGACGCCGCAGTCAGTTCATGTGGCCCGGTAAACTGCGCCACATCCGTTTTGAGTTTTCCGGCCCGTCCGCCCAGGCCATTTTAGACCGCCTGCCCACCGCCCGCATCATTGATGTGAAAGGCAAAACCTACACCATGGAAGCGGAAGTCTACGGCGACGGCATTAAGATGTACCTGCTCAGCCAGGGCAGTTGGGTAAAGGTGCTGGCGCCCCAGGAATTTGTGGAGGAAATGCAGGCGGAAATTGAAAAGATGCGGAGATTGTACAAGTAGCTTTTATATAACCGGTTGCAGCAACAGAGATGAGTAATTGCCGTACCCGGTTTTGTTAATTTCAAAATTATAAACTTCAATATTTATCCGGTCACTTAAGTGCAATGTCATTAAGATAAGAGCTGATTTGAAAAATCGGCTCTTTTTTGTTATGTTAGCCTAAAATTTCTATTAAGTTAAGAGATTTTAAATAATAAAAATCCGTTGGATTATGTTTCCAACGGAAATATTATGTATTTTTATTATTTAATATTTATTTTTGGACATGGCAAACAGACCAGCGGTTTTACTGGTCTGTTTTAATTTAATGAAGCTGTCAAGGTTCTATGCAGCGACTCTGTACAGATATGGTACAAATTTCTTTGCCTGGATTTGTTTACGCATATCTCGTCTGCCCTCACGAATGGGCAGTTTCTTCTTGCGTATTTGCCTTAATACATTAGGTGGTGAAGAACCACGATAACACCAAAATTTACGGCAGTATTTAAAAGCTTTTGTGTGATTGACTTTATAGATATATTTACAATTAGCATCTTGTTTGATATGGACATTCATCATGATTCGCATACCAAAATTAAACATGATGATGTGGGCATAAATTTCTTGTAAAGCAAAGAATTTGCTTTTGCCATGGAAATTAACAGTGCCAACAGCATATTTTAACCAGCGAAAACCAGTTTCTATAGCCCACCGTTTATGATACATTTTCTTAATTTCTTCTAAAGGAAACTCTTTATAACTTAAAGATGTAATAATAGTTTCGTACTTATCCTTAGCGATTTTAAAACGTACTACTCGTATAGGTAATTCATAAGGAGAACCGAGAGTCCATTTTATGTTTTTAACATTTTTTCCGAGCTTGCTCGGTCCAGGTAAATAAATAGCTGTACCTTTTTTATAAGCTTCCTTATCCTCGTTGGTTTGAGTAGTACGGATTTCAACAGTAAAATCCATATCGAATTCCGTCATCGGTAAGCTTTTAGTAAGCTTAGTTCCTTTGTCTTTTACACGAATCAAATAATCAAGGTTTTCTTTTTGCTCAATAAGTGCAAAAAGATTATAACCTTCATATCCACGGTCTCCAATAAGCAATGTAGGTTCAGTAAAAGTCATTTCCTCAATCATTTCAAGGCAAGCTTTTCTTTCATTGATTTTAGACCTTGGCTGGACATTGATATTTGCAAAGGTATTATTTAATACATCATAAATAGCATTAAGATGAAATTGATTATAACCAATACCTTTTTGATTTTTAACAAAGGTATCGTCATTTTCGTTATAAGCAATATTAAAATCAGAGCCGTCGATTGCTAAAATACGACGACCATTATATTTTTTATTATCATAAGAGGAAGTGCGTTTATTAAACTCTTGTAACAAATGAGGAAACGCATAGTCGTTAAGCTTGTTCCTCTGCTGAACAAAAGCGGAAGAGGACATGACTTCTTCTTCGGAAAAATAATCTTCGATTTCATCGTCAAGGGTTCCGCCCTTGATACCGATAAGAAAAGACATAAGCGTGGTAAAACCAAGCTTACGATTACGAATAAAATCGTGTCCAGGATTTTTAGCAAAGAGGTTCACGTTCTTTGCCATATCAGTTATACAATTGTCTAATGTGGATTTAATATCAGTAGCAAAATTAGTAGACAAAGCCCGTGACCTCCTTTCATAAAAATTTTTGTAATGAAGGTACACGGGCAGTGTTTGTCGTAAAGACTTTTTATGCAATATATGCATGAAAAAATCGTTGACAAAAACGAACAGTTCATTTATAATGAACATGAACGAAGAGGTACATTCCCGTGTACCTGTGAGTGGGAAAAAGAGCATCGGAAGACTCGCCAAAGTTAAGCCGATGTTCTTTTTTTTTGCCTTTTCGAGGCAATACAATTATACCATATTGAACATTTGGTTGCAAGTGTTTTTTGCATATAATATACAAAAATTTTTACCGATTTATGTTAAGCGGAAACACAGCAAATGCACATATAATGCACATTTTAATCATTTTGTCCTCTCTAAATGGTAAATTAGTTTCCGTTTATTTATGTATACTTTTGTATTTTTATACACATTTTAAAATAGGCTATGTTGCGGGAATGCCCGTAAATAAGCCTGTTATTGTCTGTATTGACATTTTGTAATGTGGTTGGGCAGTTGTCCCCAATCCGTAAAATAATAGCCCAAAAACGATTTTAGGGGCTTTTCTTTAAGGCATTTCTGGTGTAAAATATACTCATAAAAAATTTGCAAAATGGGATTATAAAAATGCCAAAGAAAAGTCCAGAACGGCTTCGGGAAGAAGCGTTAGAAAGACAAATGTTTGCTAATAGATTAAAATCTGCAAAGGCTTTCCGAAAAATGACCAATGCAGATATTATGCAACGGGCAAGTGAATTAGGTTATCCTATGAGCAAAAGCAAGGTCAGCCAGTCTTTGCATGGGCGTTTTCTTCCTACGGATTATCGTGCTGGTCTTTGGGGATTGATATTCCGTGTTAATCCATTATGGTTTATAGGGTATGGACATGATGATGAAATTATGTTAGTAAATACGCCTGAAGAGGATTCCAAAGATTTAAATGAACTAATGAGGCTTTATGCCGAAATGTCTCTTGAGCAACGGAAACTCTTACTTCAAATAGCAAAAGAATTCAGATATCCTTATGAGCATCCACGGATTACTGTTGTTCCAAAAGATGTTGATGTAAAATTTGAATATAAAAAATAAAACTGCCGAGCTAATCGGCAGTTTCTTAATTTATTGAATTATGTTGAAGAATATAAACTGATATTGATGAATAATGATATATGTGCTATAATAAAGAAAAATGAATTTGAGAGAGGTATTTTATTATGAACGATACAGCACAAAGGAAATCCGCCCAGGCATTTGCCAACCGTTGGAAAGATAAAGGTAATGAAGAACAGCATAAGCAGGACTACTGGAAAGAACTGCTGAACGATGTTTTCGGAATCAATGAATACGGTTATCTTGAATTTGAAAAGCCCGTTCCCATGCTGGAAGATGGAAAGAAAACAACCAAATTCATAGATGTGTATATTTCTTCCTGCAAAGTTTTGATTGAGCAAAAAGGCATTGCTTTTGATTTAGATACGCCGGAGCAACGGGGTAAATCCAAAGTAACGCCGTTTGAACAGGCAAAGCGTTATAACGACTGGCTTCCGCATAATGAGAAAGCACGCTGGCTCATTACCAGTAACTTTGAAACCATCCGTATTTATGATACGAATAACATTATCGCAAAGCCCGTTGAAATCCAGCTGGCAGAACTGCCCGACCGCTTCCATGAGTTAGATTTTTTAGTAGATGATAAAATCACGAAAATCAGGCAGGAAGCGAAAATCTCCGAAGATGCCGGGCGTCTTGTCGGACTGCTTTATGATGCCCTGAAGAAAATGTATGCGGAACCGGATGCACCCGAAACCCTTCACGGTCTTAATGTTCTCATGGTAAGGCTGGTATTTCTTCTTTATGCCGAAGATGCAGGATTGTTGCAGGCTCATAATGCCTTCGGCGATTTTGTTGCATCTTATAAACCCGAAAACCTTCGTTCTGGATTGAAAGACCTGTTCCGTATTTTGGACGAGCCGACCGCCGACCGGGACCCGGACGAACCGGAAAAGCTTTTAGCGTTCCCGTACATTAACGGCGGATTGTTCTCTAATTCGCAGAAAATCCGTATTCCGCAGTTTTCAGATGAAGCATACAACATCCTGCTGTATAAAATGTCATACGAAATGGACTGGAAAGCCATCAGCCCAACCATCTTCGGCATGGTATTTGAATCTACTCTTTCCAGTAAAGTACGGCATCAAGGCGGTATGCACTATACTTCTTTGGAAAACATCCATAAAATCCTTGATAACCTGTTCTTAAATGACCTTCGAGCAGAACTGGACGAAATTAAAGGCATCAGCATCAGGAAGATAGACGGTAGCCGGAACACTCCCAGCCTGAACGCAAAGAACGCAAGACTGGATGCTTTCAGGGAAAAACTTTCTAAAATCCATATTTTGGACCCGGCGGCCGGTTCCGGTAACTTCCTTACAGAATCATATCTTTCTTTACGAAAGCTTGAAAATGAAGCTATAAAGGAACGGTACAATAACGAAATGTTCCTGGGCGGATTGGAAAACCCTATAAAAGTTTCCATCAATCAGATGTACGGTATCGAAATAAACGACTTCGCTGTTTCTGTAGCCAAAACTGCCCTTTGGATAGCAGAAGCCCAAATGTATGAAGAAACACGGGTATTAGTGTCCATAGATGAAGAGTTTCTGCCGTTGCACAGTAACAGCAACATGATAGAGGGCAACGCCCTGCAGATGGACTGGAACACCGTATGCAATAAAAACCAGCTGACTTATATTATCGGAAATCCGCCGTTTTTAGGTTATACCCAACAAACAGCAGAACAAAAGCAGGATTTAAGGCTTGTGCATCCTGATTCTAAAAATATTGATTATGTATCAGGCTGGTACTTTAAAGCAGCGGAGTTTATTCAGGGTACACAAATCCGTGTAGCATTTGTTTCCACCAATTCAATAACCCAGGGCGAACAGGTACAATCAGTATGGCAACCAATTTTTAATAAATACGGCGTTCATATAGATTTTGCTTTTCGTACTTTTGTATGGGAATCTGCATCAGCGGATGCAGCAGCCGTTCATGTTGTTATAGTAGCATTTTCTTCCGAAGCATCTTACAAAGACAAATTTATCTTTAACGAAAAGGAAAGAACACAGGCAAAAAACATCAGTCCTTACTTAATTGATACTCCTAACATCTTCATTAACAAGCGTACATTGCCTATCAGTACCGTTCCGAAGATGCACAGAGGAAGCCAGCCAACTGATAACGGACAATTTATATTTACCGAAGAAGAATATAATTCTTTCCTATCAAAAAATCCTGATGCTGCTTTTCTGTTCCGACCGTTTATGATGGGTAAAGACTTTATTGACAGGAAGCCCCGTTATTGTTTATGGCTTGCAGATATAGAACCTGCAAAGTTAAAAAAGTTTCCTGAAATCATAAACCGAATTCAGAACATAAAAGATTTTAGATTACAAAGCACAAAAGCATCTACAAAGAAAAAAGCGGAAACCCCCATGCTGTTTGATGAAAACCAGCAACCTGATACTGATTATGTTGCTTTACCAGTAGTATCATCAGAAAACCGCCGTTACATTCCGATTGATTATTTATCACGAGATATTATTGCAGGAAATAAATTATTTATCATTGAAGAATCTACCCTGTATCATTTTGGCATACTGACTTCTAATGTTCATATGTCATGGATGCGAACCGTTGCCGGAAGATTAAAAAGCGATTACAGTTATTCAAATACTATCGTCTATAATAATTTCCCATGGCCGGAACCATCCGACCAGCAACGCCAAAAGATTGAAGCAACGGCAAAAGCAATACTGGATGCAAGAGCCAATCATCCGGATGCTTCTTTGGCTGACCTTTATGACACGTTGCTTATGCCTGCTGATTTAAAAAAGGCACATCAGGCAAATGATAAAGCGGTCATGGAAGCATACGGCATGTTAGGGAAAGTTCATTCCGAAGAAGAATGTGTCGCATGGCTGTTTAAGATGTATGAAGAATTAACGAAAGCAGAGGGCAAATAATATGGCACGGGCAAAGAAAGACGGACAATATTTTAACTGCTATTTACGGAAAGATATTTTGGAACGGCTCACGGCATATTCTGACGAAACAGGTATTCCCAAAACTTTCGTTGTGGAAAAAGCTTTGCAGAAATATTTAGATGATATAAATAAAACTGTATCTGATAAAAAAGATTAATAAAAATGGTTTGTAGAGCAAAAAAAAACGCCCCCTATTTTTCGGAAAATCCGAGATAGGGGGAAGTTTTAGGTTGGAAATCCTTAACTTAATGACATTGCACTTAAGTGACCGGACTTTTTTTGTAACTTCAGTCGTGGTGCGGTTTTCCAGCCTGCTTTCTGTTATAAATATAGACAGCGTTATTTGTCTGTCTCCAGGTGACACTTCTTTCGTTCATTTTATTGCTTTGTTCGGGAAAGCTGCCACTGCGCCGTGCGGAGAAAATGGGGACTAAAATAATAAACCGGCACAGGAGAAATCCCATGCCGGTTCGCAATGTTTCGGTTAATACTTCACCCGCTCACGCAAATTGCTCAATCCTTTTCCAAAATTTCCATCATCTCTGCCGGAGTAACAACAAAAGGGTGCACAGGAAAATGTTTCTGATTTCCTGTTACAAGATACGCGTCATCTTTTCTTTTTGCCATGACAACTGCGTAACAAATCAAATGCGCGCCCTTCTTTCTGCACGTACTGCATCAATTTCTGAATTAATCTCGTTCAATGACATTTCCGGCAGATTTGCAGCCTGTCTCCTCAATTCATTGAAAGTGCTCAACGCCTCTGATCGTGTAATTGCGTTACCTGGAAGCTTTGCGTCAAAGGGAAGACCCTTTTCTATTTTACTCCGTATCATGAACATGCGAAATGCGGTTGGCAAATCCATTCCCAGCGATTCATATATTTCAGATACTTCCTGCTTCAACGCTTTATCTGCTCTGAACTGAATTAAAACCTGCTCCGCCATTTCTGCTCATCTCCTTGCACAATTAATTAATTTATAATTTATTTTATATTTGTTCGTAATTTATTTTACTATATTTTGTCATTTCTTACAAGGGGTTGCTTTTCGTTTTACAATGGGGGTCATTTTCTCATTCGTAATACACGCAGAGATGTGATAATAATCCTGTCCATTAAATGAATTTACAAATCAATAAAAAAGCGTAGCCTGCGTTTTCATTCTGCAAGCTACGCCTGTGAGCATAAAACAATTCGAAGGCAACCTTCCGGTTTTCAATTAAATTATTCAAGAATCATTCTGCTGTATCGCAGATAAATAGCATTTACAAATTACTGAATCAACTGTACCTCTTTAACATCCATATCCAAAAGTTCAGCAATGGCAGCATCGGATTTTCCTTTATTACGCAAAGCATTAACCGCTTTGGCAATTCCACGCGCTTCGCCAATAGCCTCGCCTTCTTCGCGCACGAAATCTTCCCGCGCCATCCGATCGCGCTCGTACTTTTCCTGCCGGTCATAGGCACTTATGTACTCATAGTCCTGCACAAACTCTTTTTCCGCTTCCATTGCGGTACGAATATCCGCGTCTACCATGGCGAGCTGTCTCCTTTCCTCCATTGTCGTCTTTGAAGATAAATACGCAAGCCACCGTTCCAAACGGGTAAGCTTCTCACCTTTTTGTGGCTGCCACTTCGGCAATTCCACAAAATGTATCTCCAAATCTCTCGTCAGCGCGTGCTTCAGGTCTTTCGTGTTCAGCACAGCAAAACAACTGTGATAGTCTTGCCACTCTGTATCCGGGAACAATTTGTAGCCCAAAATATTCAGTGTTACAGTACGATTCAGCTGCTGATACTTCTCACCTTTCAACAGTCTGCGCTGGTACAGCTTAGCCCAGTAAAGCAGGCTTCGCTTTCCCATCGCCTTAAACTGTTCCAGCTGGATTTCCACACTAACCAGCGTACCGTCGCTGCATTCGCCCAACACGTCCAGCACGACACCCTTGCCCTCTTCTCTATCCGGGTCTACTTCCCGATCCTTGAATGCAAAATCAATAATCTCCGCGGTGCCCTCCAACTCGAAGAAACTATTGATTAAGCCCAACGTCAGCTTTTTGCGTGCTTCATTCGCAAAAATATATTTGGCAAAGACGTCGTTCATGCGATTCAGATCTTCAACTTTTAATTCTTTTCTCATGCAATCATCCCTTTCTTTTCGGAACGATTGCCCCCGGCGCAAAGCTTTTCACTTCCCTGCACGCACACAACGCAGAGATAAGCTTTGTGCAACCTCATTATAGCAGATACAGGCAGAAAATTCCATGAAGTTACTGTGAAAAGCGAAAATGTCACGGTTAGGCTACGCTATGTCCAATTCTTCCCTGATCGACAAAATCATTATGTTTTTTATTGCGACTGCGCCGTGCAGGAAAATGTTCAGTGAAAAGAATAAACCGGCACAGGATGAATCCCATGCTGGTTCACAATTGTTGCTGGAATTTCACATTAGTTTGTTCACGCAGTTCTTCCTTGCGCTAGTTCTTTCACGGTGTCAAGCGGTATGATGTTTGGCGTAGCTTTTTCCTCTATCATTTAAATAAATCAGCATGAGAACCGGTATTAACAAGTGTAAGTGTGAGTATATTATTCTCAATCAGGTAAATCAGCAACCAGTCCGGTTTAACATGACATTCGTGGAAACCGGCATATTCACCTTTGAGGACATGGTCTTTATATTTTCCATCCAATTCTTTGCCCCTGCGTAACTCTTCAATGAGATCATCAAGAAGAGAAATATCCATTCCCCGTTTCTTCATAAGCTTATAATTCTTTTTGAAAGCGGAAGTAAACTTAACTGTATACATTAGTCGTCCGTCTCCAAAGCGGCTTTAAGTTCTTTCATAGTTTTGTATCCTCTCACGTTAGCATCTTCGGCAATTCTTCTTGCTTCAGCCATAGCATTAAGTGTTTCCTGATTGTATTGGGGAATTACTACTGCAAAAGGAAGACCTCCGTGCAGAATGCACTGACGGAGAAATATATTTACCGCACCGGACATATCCATTCCGAGTTCGTCAAAAAGAATTGTGGCCTGCTCCTTTACGTTTGTATCAATACGGATTTGGGTTGGTATTGTTGCCATAGAAATCATCTCCTTTCACAATAATTATAATACAAACAGTTTACATCGTCAATCAAAAAGCTTTCTGAGAACTTCCCGCCGCCGCTGCTCCCACAGCAGTATGAGATGAAATGATTGTCGTCTATTCAATACCGCAAAACGTTTCGTTTGATGGTATCTTTTATGTTCTCCTCTAATTCCGTTGCATCGGACAGTGCGTCTTCCTCATCATGGCAACTGCTTTTCTTTGCCATATGTAAGTGAATCCCCTCTTTTTCTCATTCGTAATACACGCAGCGATAGGTTATATTCTTTGGATTATCGAGCGTAACGGACATAAGCTTTTTCCCGGTAGCAAAGTTGTAGACAGACATGCATTCGTTATCGTTTGCAGCCCAACCCCAGCCGATTACATATAAATCGCCGGGCAAGTGCTGGACGGAGCCGCAGGCCTGGGAATATTTGCCGGGAATGTAGTAAAAACGGGCCGCTTCCGCCTTTTTGTCCGCCGTATTCACTGCGTAGGACGTAATGCGGGTCTGCTTGTCACGGTTGTTGTTATCAAAAATGGTGAGGTATCCGCCGTCCACTGTCACGTAGTGCTGGCAGGAAGATTTTTCATTTTCGGCAAGCCCGAATTCGTCACCGAGGCCGGAAAGTTTCCAAATGATTTGGTCTTTCCGTTTACTCCGGTCTAGACAAAGAATGGAACTTAGATGACGGAACGAGCAGACCAGGTTGCCGGATTCATCGAGCCGCATGGCATTAAAATGAACATAGTCCGGAGCGTCCGTCTTCTGGTTCGCAAAATCTTTGCTCCTGGGATCCCCTTCTGTTACCGTGTAACCGTACAGTTCC